>Ga0302174_10000145_pt1 | contig 31905 bp, 25 predicted proteins | sample I_Fen_N3_2_FD_198789 | JGI IMG/M metagenome (GOLD analysis project Ga0302174, IMG submission 198789) | Peat permafrost microbial communities from Stordalen Mire near Abisko, Sweden - I_Fen_N3_2 | ecosystem: Environmental > Terrestrial > Soil > Wetlands > Permafrost | place: Sweden: Abisko... | reverse complement strand
CATGCGAGCTCCTCAATAGTCCCATGCGGCAGGTGGGGCAAATCTTACCGGCCGATCGAAGCCTTTATGCCTCGAACCGGCAGCCTACTCATAGACTATTGCGTTGTGGTGAAAGTCACAGCACAAGGAACATGAATGTACACTTGTGCACTGAAAATTTAAAACCGGCCCGTTTCCGGGTCCGTTCGGGTGCCTAAGACTGCCGCACTTTCGCCCTTCACGCCAGTCGTAGCCGTACGAAAACCGCTTCTCAGCGCACCCAGCGTTGGAGAACCTGCTGCAAATCCGTGCGTTTGAACGGCTTGGCCAGGTAATCGTTCATTCCAGCCGACAAACAGGCCTCGCGGTCGCCCTGCAAGGCGTTGGCGGTCAGGGCGATGATCGGCAGATCGGCACAGCCCGGCAGTTTGCGGATCTGCCGGGTGGCTTCGTAGCCATCGATCAGCGGCAACCGGCAATCCATCAAAATCGCTTCGAATATCAGGCTCTCGGCGCTGCGGATCGCCTGGGCGCCGTCGGTCGCGATGCTCACAGTAAAGCCTAGGCTGCGCAACATGGCCTGGATCACGGTCTGGTTGACCGGGTTGTCTTCCACCAGCAGCACATTGCGCCCCTCGCCGTGGGCGTTGCCGGCGTGGGTCCGTGGCGCCAGTACCGGTAGGCTTTGTTGAAACCGCGCCAGGGGGATTTCCAGGGTGAAGACCGAGCCCTGGCCCTCTTCGCTCTGGGCGCGCAAGGTGCCGCCCATGCGTTCGGCCAGGGTGCGGGCGATGGGCAGGCCCAGGCCGGTGCCGCCATAACGTCGGGAGATCGAGCTGTCGGCCTGCTGGAAAGCATCGAACATCAGCTCCAGGCTTTGCGGGCTGATGCCAATGCCGCTGTCGCGAACGGTGCAGGTGAACCACAGCAACTCGTGATCCAGCGCCTGCCACTGCGGCTCGATGCTGACGCTGCCTTTCTCGGTGAACTTCAAGGCATTGCCCACCAGGTTCACCAGGATCTGCCGGATCCGTGTCGGGTCGCCCTTGACCTGCAATGACTCCATGCCGGGCGGGATCCGCAGTTGCAGGTCGAGGCCGCGCTGTGCGGCGTTGTGCTGGAAGGCTTGGGCCGAGCTGACGATCAGCTCCGACAGGTTGAATGGAATATGTTCCAGCTCCAGGGCTGAACGCTCGATGCGCGAGAAATCGAGGATGTCGTTGATCACCTTGAGCAGGTGCTCGGTGGATTCAGAAGCCAGCGCCGCGTATTCAGCCTGCTCCTCGGTCATGTCGGTGGTTTCCAGCAACTGCAACATGCCCAGTACGCCATTCATCGGCGTGCGCAGTTCGTGGCTCATCATTGCCAGGAAATCCGATTTGGCATTGTTCGCGCGCTCGGCTTCTTCCCGGGTCTGGATCAGTTGCGCCATGGCCTGGTGCTGCTCGCGGCTGGCCAGTTCGAGGCCGGTGGCGAGGTTGTTGATGTGCCGCGCAAGGTCGCCCAGTTCCGCGTCGTCGACGATGGGCAGCGGTGTCTTGAAGTCGCCTTCCTGGATCGCTTTGACCGCCTGGCCCATGGCGCTGATGGGCTGCGACAGGCTGGCGGCCAGGCGCCGCGCCAGGAGGAAAGTGAACAGCAGGGCAAACAGCGCCAGCACTGCGGCCTTGAGCAGGATCTCCTGCTGGCGCTGGCTGAAGGCGTCGTTCGACATGCCGACGATGACCCGGCCCAGATAGCCGTCGCCCAGCGTGCCGAGGTGGCTCTCTTCATTCTGGAAGAAGTCGTTCTGCACCTGGATCCGCTGCAGACGTACGGGTGCCTGGAACACCTTGACCTGTTGTGAGCGGTTATCGGCCTCCGACGGTTGTTCGACGTACACCAGGATGTTGTTGGCGCTGTCCTGGACTTCCAGGAAGCGTACGTGGGGCGTTGCCAGGGTGGCTTTGAGCAGGCTCTCGAGGCCTTCGCTGTTACCCGAGATCACCCCGTACTCGGTGGCCGGTGCCAATTGGTTGGCTATCAGCTGGCCTGTATGGTTGAGCTCCTGGCGCAAGTCCTGGATCCGCACGAAGGTAAAGAAGCTGATCAGCAGCAACGTCAGCAGCAGGGCCGGACCAAGGCTGATGACCTGGGTGCGGGTGTTGATGTCCCAATGGTGACGCAAACTCATGGGCGTTGTTCTCCTTCGGCCAGTCGGCGCGCGACGGACGTCTCGTCAATCTCTTCGATACTCAGTGACCGAGCCACCTGTGGGTTGCTCAGCACCTTGAAATCCTTGGGGTAGAGCGCTCCGGGCCAACTGGCCGGGGGCTGGTCGAGCAGGTTGTTGAGGGTGTGCAGCCAGTCCTGCTGGTCGCTGTAGGTGCTGGCCAGGCTGCCGGCCTTGACGAAGCCAGCGTTCGGGCCGACCAGCGCCAGGTGGCGGGCGTAGCTGCTGAGCAACAGGTTCTTGGCGGTCTTGGGGTTGTACAGCAGGGGATCGTCCAGACCCAGCAGGACGTCGCTGTTTTTCAGCAGGGCCTGCAGTGGCCGGCTGTCAGCGGTGCTGTCCCAGCGTTCGGCAACGATTTCCAGCCCCAGGCGGGCGGCGTCGCTGCCTAGCTCCTTGAGCAGAAACTCGCTGTGGGCGCTATACAGCACGCCGACACGTTTGGCTTGGGGCAGAACGCTTTGGATCAGGCGCAATTGCCGGACCAGCGGTGGATCGCTCCACAGCAGACTGAGGCGCGGTGTACGGCTGAGCGCCGGACGTTTTGCGGCTTGCAGGCGGCTGATGCGTAGCACCAGGGTCCACGGCCCCTGGGCGTCCCGCAGGCGCCAGTCGAGGCTGGGTGGGTCGAGCAGGATCAGCCGGGTGTTGCCTGGTAGTTGACTGGGGGTGGGCAGGTCGTGCAGGGCGACGAACCGGACGCTGTCCATTGGACGTTGCCGGGCCAGTTCCTGGGTGAAAGCCTGGACACCGAGGCTGTCTTCGCTGGCGGTCAGCAGCACCGAGGCGGCCGAGGCCGGTGCCGCGCCGCACAGGCAGGCCCATAGCACCAGGCAGGCGGCCAGCTTGCGGCCCGCAGTGGACGTTACCCATGACTGAGCGCGGCCCATGTCAGAACTCCAGCTCCGCGCTGAAGTACAGAACGTGGCGCTGGTCGTAATGGTTGTCGCTGAAGGTTGTCGGTTGTTTGTCCAGCCGTTGCTGGAGCATGGCGGCCAGTTCCAGGTTGGCCTTGCCCAGGGTCAGGTGTTTGGCGACGCGGGTGTCCACCCGTTCGAAGCGATAGCCGTTGAGCGCATTGTCGCCATAGTAGAAGAGCGCGCTCGACCAACCCTGGCCCCACTCCCGCAGCCAACCCGCCGAACCGCTGTTGCTGGCGGTCTGACGCTGGTCCAGGCGGTTGCTGGCCTCGGCATGCACGTAGGCGTAGGTCAGGCGCAGCCGGTCGGCGCGGTTCAGGCGCCAGTCCAGCTGGCTTTCGGTGCCGCTGAAACGCGCGGCGTTGGCATTGCTGGCGATGTACTGGTTGTTGCGCAGGGGCTCGCTGACCATGCCGGTGATTTCGTCATAGAACAGTTTGACGTCGAGGTTGAGCCCCAGGTCGCCGAAAAAGCCGTTGTAACCCAGCTCACGGGAACGCATATGTTCCTGATCGAGGTTGCCCGGGCCCCGGGTCTTGACGAAGTATTCAGCGCTGGACTGGCCATAGGCGCGAGGGCTGAGGCCGGTGACCCGGTAACTCCAGTTGACGTTGTTCTCGAACATATCCGGCGAGCGAATGGCTTCCGAATACACCGCACGCAGGCCATGGCGCGGATTGATCAGGTAGTTGAGCGCGACCCTCGGGGTCAGCGAACTGCCGGTCAGGTGGCTGTTTTCAAACATGGCTCCGCCCTGCAACAGCCAGTGTTCGCTGGCGCGCCATTCAAGCTGGCCGAACAGGCGCCAGGTGTTGTCATCGAGGGTGCCATTGAAGTAGGTTTCGGAGTCTGCCCGGTCATAACGATAGTTCATGCCACTGACCAGGCGCAGGCTGTCGGACAGGCTCAGGGTGTCTTGCAGCTCCAGGTCATAGCGGGTTTCCCGAGTGCTCTGGTCGATAGTGCCGCACACGGTCTGGCTTGCACCGTCCCGCCATTGCGCCAGAACCTGGTTGGCCAGGTCCTGTTCGCCGCTGTTGCCTGCCGGCGCGCCCGCGCTGAGGTAGCTGGGGATATTGCGCGCCAGGCGCTCGGCGTAGTTCGGGTTGAGTTGCCAGAGGCGCGTCAGTTCGGGGCTGAAGGAGATCTCGGCATCGCAGGCGCGCCAGGTCTGCTGGCGGTCCCAATGCTGGGCCGAGCCCTGGATATAGAGGCTGTGTTTGGGGTTCAGGTCGAGGTTCCAACGCAAGGAACTGGCGTAGTCCTTGGCTGCCACATCCGAGTCCTTGCCGGTTTGAGTGATGCCGGCAAACACCGGCCGGTAGGTATAAGGCCGCTGGTTGCTGCCTTCCTTGGCGCTGAACTGCCAGTCGATGCTCTGCCGCTCATCGAGCATCTGGCCCAACGCCAGGCTGATGCGGTTCAGGCGCCTGCTGTCGCGGTAGTCGGCACCGTTGCGGTCGGAGTCGAAGCCCTCGTCTTCCTGGCCGGACAACGACAGCCGCAGGTCGCCGCTGTCCCAGCCGGTGCCCTGGCTGGCGTACCAGTCGCTGATGCCGCGTTGGCCACGGGTTATCTTGAGCCGGGTACCGTGGCTGTCAGCCGGGGCACGGGTGATGATATTGACCACCGCCATCAGCGCATTGGCGCCATAGCTGACGGTGTTGGGGCCGCGGAAGACTTCGATGCGCTCGATGTCTTCCATGGCCACCGGGATGTCGCTCCAGTCCACGGTGGCCAGGCCCGCGCGATACACCGAACGGCCGTCGATCAGCACCTGCATGCGCCGCGCTTCGCTGGCGCTGGTGCCGTGATAGTTCACCGCCGCCTGGTTGCCGGTGATGGCGCCGACCATCATTCCCGGCACCAGGCGCAGCAGCTCGCCGATATCCCGTGAACCGCTGGCCTTGATCAACTCGCTGTCGAGCACTGTCATGCTCCCGGGCACCGCTGCCGGGGACTGCTTGAGACGGGTAGCCGTCAGCACTTGCGGCAGCGGCTGGTTGTCCACAAACAGGTCGTCGGCCAGCGTCGAAGCGCTGAACAGCAGTGCCAGGAGCAACGACGAAGGACGGCGGGGAGGGCCAAAACGCACGGTACAGCCTTGAATCGGAATAATGGCCGCGCATGTTAACCGAGATGCTTGAGTTTTCCAGTCGATAAGCCCGACATTCCCCGACTGAATCCGGCAGATCCCGACATTTCGCGCTAATTGTCCTTGGGGCTGGTAGGCGCAGGACCGCCCCGTATAATGCCGCCATCGCCACTGGTATGGATTGACGGATTGCATATGACTGAACAGCGCCCTATTGCGGTCCTGGGAGGCGGAAGTTTTGGTACCGCCGTGGCTAATCTTTTGGCCGAAAACGGTCATCGGGTGCGGCAGTGGATGCGAGATCCCGAGCAGGCCGAGGCCATTCGGGTCAATCGCGAGAACCCACGCTACCTCAAGGGCATCAAGATTCATCCGGCGGTCGAGCCGGTCACCGACCTGTTGGCCACCCTCGGCGAATGCGACCTGTGTTTTGTCGCGCTGCCTTCCAGCGCCTTGCGTTCGGTGCTGGCACCCCATGCGCAACTGCTTAGCGGCAAGTTGCTGGTGAGCCTGACCAAAGGTATCGAAGCCCAGACTTTCAAGCTGATGAGCGAAATCCTCCAGGACATCGCCCCCCAGGCGCGGATCGGCGTACTGTCGGGGCCGAACCTGGCCCGTGAAGTGGCCGAGCATGCGCTGACCGCCACCGTGGTCGCCAGCGAAGACGAAGAACTGTGCCAGCGGGTCCAGGCCGCCTTGCATGGACGCACCTTCCGCGTTTACGCCAGTGCCGACCGTTTTGGCGTGGAGTTGGGCGGGGCGCTGAAAAACGTCTACGCGATCATCGCCGGCATGGCGGTGGCGCTGGGCATGGGTGAAAACACCAAGAGCATGCTGATTACCCGGGCGCTGGCGGAAATGACCCGCTTTGCCGTGAGCCAGGGTGCCAACCCCATGACCTTTCTCGGCCTGGCGGGGGTGGGCGACCTGATCGTCACCTGCTCTTCATCCAAGAGCCGCAACTATCAGGTCGGTTTCGCCCTGGGTCAGGGCTTGAGCCTGGAAGAGGCGGTGACTCGCCTGGGCGAGGTGGCCGAAGGCGTCAACACGCTTAAGGTGCTCAAGGTCAAGGCTCAGGAACTGGGGGTGTACATGCCGCTGGTAGCCGGGCTGCACGCGATTCTGTTCGAAGGGCGTACGCTGAACCAGGTAATCGAGTTGCTGATGCGTGGCGAGCCGAAAACCGACGTCGACTTTATCTCCACCAGCGGGTTCAACTGAAAGCAGACAGGAGCGAGACATGAACGATACGAAGTCCGAAGCCAAATACGAATCCATCCTGCTGCGGGTCCTGTGGATGCTGGTGTTCGTGCTGGTCTGGCAGGTGGCGCAATTCATCCTGGGCGCCCTGGTGCTGGTGCAGTTGATCTATCGCCTGATCTACGGCGCCCCCAGCGCCAGCCTGATGAACTTCGGCGACAGCCTGAGCCAGTTCCTGGCGCAGATTGGCCGTTTCGGCAGTTTTCATACCGATCAGAAACCTTGGCCCTTTGCCGACTGGCCGGCGCCGCGTGCCCCTGAAGGCGAGGCGCCGCATGCCGTGCCGCCGGCCCCGCACCCGGCCCGCGACGAGGAGCCCAAGCTATGAAGCTCTGGGTGTTGCGCCACGGCGAAGCCGAGCCATACGCCCGCAGCGATGCCGAGCGCAACCTGACCCAGCATGGGCGCAAGGAAGTCCTTGGCAGTGCCGCGCGATTGCTCGGCCAACCCATCGACGCGATCCTCGCCAGCCCGTATGTACGGGCCCAGCAGACCGCCGAGCTGGTGCGCGAGGCCCTGGGTTTCGAGGCGCCGATCCGCACCGTGCCCTGGCTGACCCCCGACAGCAACCCGTTGGCCGCGCTGGAACAGCTCGATTCGGCGGACAACCTGCTGCTGGTCAGCCACCAACCCCTGGTGGGCAACCTGATTGGCTTGTTGCAGCATGGCCACCTGCGCAGCCCGCAGGCGATGGGCACCGCCTTCCTCGCCGAGCTTGAAGGCGACTGGCCGCTGGCTGGGCTGATGGCCCTCAATAGCGTCAAACAGCCCTAGAAGGACCGCACTGTCTTAAGGTGACAGTGCGCAACATTTCTTAACTTGCAGCGCTCCTTTGTGCGTGGAATAGTCGGCCGAGCAAGTGCTTGGTTGGCTAGTCTCACGATCAGAACAAAAACAAGGAGCGAGTCGCATGTCTGCTGCTTTTCGTTTGCCACTGGAAGTGTTCTACGAGCGTGAAGCTCGTCATCCCCGCCAACGTTTCCTGGTCCAGCCCACGGGTGGTGGGCAGGTCGAGGAGCTGGACTGGTCCCAGGTCGCTCACCAGGCACGCTGCGCCGCACATTGGCTGCGCGGGCGTGAGCTGCCCCCGGGTAGCCATATTGCGATCATCTCCAAGAACTGCGCGCACTGGATCATCGCCGACCTGGCGATCTGGATGGCCGGCCACGTCTCCGTGCCCCTGTACCCCAACCTGACTGCCGACTCGGTGGCCCAGGTGCTCGAACACTCCGAGTCGGCCCTGGCGTTTATCGGCAAACTGGATGACTGGCCCGCCATGGCGCCCGGGCTCAAGCCTGGGCTGACGACCATCAGCCTGCCGCTGCATCCCGAGGGCGACTTTGATTTCAACTGGGACGATCTGCAGCGTTGTTCACCGATCCTGGACAGCCCCGCCCCACCTGGCGAACAACTGGCGACCATTATCTACACCTCTGGCACCACCGGCCTGCCCAAGGGTGTGATGCACAGTTTTGCCAACCTGGGCTTTGCCACCACCCACGGCACCGCGCTGTTCGGTCTGGGCACGTCGGATCGCCTGCTGTCCTACCTGCCGCTGTGTCACGTGGCCGAGCGCATGTTTGTCGAGATGGCGGCGATTTACACCGGGCAGACGGTGTTCTTCGCCGAAAGCCTCGACACCTTCCTCACCGACTTGCAGCGTGCCCGCCCGACCGCGATGTTCGGTGTGCCGCGGATCTGGACCAAGTTCCAGATGGGCGTCTACAGCAAGGTCCCGGCCAAGCGCCTGGATTGGCTGCTGCGGCTGCCCCTCATCGGCAAGCGCGTGGGCCACAAGGTGCTGGTCGGGCTGGGGCTGGACGCGCTGCGCGTGGCGCTGTCGGGCGCGGCTCCGGTGCCGCAGACCTTGCTGCACTGGTATCAGCGCCTGGGGCTGGATGTGCTGGAGGTGTACGGCATGACCGAAAGCTGCGGCTACTCCCATATCGGCCGTCCCGGGGAGCATATTCCCGGCTGGATCGGCAAGCCGTGCCCGGAGGTCGAAGTGCGCATCGATGAGTTCGGTGAGGTCCAGGTGCGCAGCGGTGCGACCATGCTCGGGTATTACAAGGACCCGCAGAAAACCGCCGAGACCCTCACCGCCGACGGCTTTTTGCGCACCGGCGACAAGGGCGAGCAGGACGCCGCTGGCAACCTGCGCCTGACCGGCCGGCTCAAGGAAATCTTCAAGACCAGCAAAGGCAAGTATGTGGCCCCGGCACCGATCGAGAATCGTCTGGCGGTGCACTCACGGATCGAGCAGGTGTGCGTGGTCGGCGACGGCCTGGGGGCGCCCCTGGGGTTGTGCGTGCTTTCGGCGGTAGGAGTGCAGGAGGCCGCCGGCGCAGCACGCGGCGCCTTGCACAGCAGCCTGGAAGCGCTGCTGGAGCAGGTCAATCAGGTCCTGGATAAGCACGAGCGCTTGCGCCGCCTGGTGGTGGTGAAGGACAGTTGGGCGGTCGAGAACGGCTTTCTGACACCGACCCTGAAGATCAAGCGCAATGTGATCGAGGCTGCTTACGGTCAGCGCTTTCAGGAGTGGAGCGAGCGCTCCGAAGTCGTGCTGTGGCAGGATTGATCCCCATAAAAAACCTGAAGGATGCAGCGATGAGCCTATGGCGTACCACTCCGAACATCGAACAACTCAATTCGCTTCAGAAAAATACCATTGGCGAAGTGCTGGATATTCGCTTCGAGTCCTTTGATGAGGAGTCCCTGAGCGCGAGCATGGTCATCGATCATCGCACTCACCAGCCTTACGGCCTGCTGCATGGCGGCGCCTCGGTGGTGCTGGCGGAAACTGTCGGTTCCATGGCCAGCTACCTGTGCATCGATGCCAGCAAATTCTATTGCGTGGGCCTGGAAATCAACGCCAACCACCTGCGTGGCCTGCGCAGTGGCCGTGTGAGTGCGGTGGCCAAGGCAGTGCACATCGGCCGCACCACCCACGTCTGGGATATCCGCCTGAGCAGCGATGAAGGCAAGGCCAGCTGCATCTCGCGCCTGACCATGGCGGTGGTCCCCCTGGGGGAAACGCCGCCGGCCCGCTGAGCAACGCAGGCTTATAGGCTGAAGCAGCGTGTCATCATTCGTGTTCGTTACGGTCATTGCCCTGGTGCGGTGACCTGCGGACAATCAGCCTTTGTCCGGTTTGTGGGTAACTCGGTATGTCGCAGCAGGTCTTTTTCGCTCACGCCAACGGCTTTCCCTCGGGAACCTACGGCAAGTTGTTTGCTGCCCTGGCGCCCGAGTATGACGTGGCCCATTTGCAACAACATGCGCACGATCCGCGCTTTCCGGTGGACGACAACTGGCAGAACCTGGTCAGCGAGCTGATCCACCATCTACAGCAACAGGCGCAACCGGTGTGGGGCGTGGGTCATTCCCTGGGTGGCATTTTGCATTTGCATGCCGCTCTGCGTTGCCCGCAGCTGTATCGCGGGGTGGTGATGCTCGACTCGCCAGTGCTGACCCGCGCCGACCAATGGGTGATCCGGGCGGCCAAGCGCTTTGGATTTATCGACCGCCTGACCCCTGCCGGACGCACCCTGGGGCGGCGCGAAGAGTTTGCCAGCCTGGAGTCGGCCCGCAGCTACTTTGCCGACAAGAGCCTGTTTCGCAGGTTTGATCCGGAGTGTTTCGAAGCCTATCTGCAACACGGCCTGCATCAGGACGGTGATCGTCTGCGCCTACGTTTCGACCCAGCGACGGAAATCAGCATCTACCGTGGGGTGCCCCACACCAGCCCGGGCCTCGCCCGCCAGTTGCAAGTGCCGCTGGCCATGGTGCGTGGACGTCAGAGCCGGGTGGTGATGCGGCATCACGCCAGCGCGGTCGGGCGCATGCCCCAGGGCGAGTCGCTGAGCATGCCGGGCGGCCACATGTTTCCGCTGGAGCGCCCCCAGGACACCGCGGCGCTGCTCAAGGAGCTGTTCAACCGCTGGGACACACGCCGCGAACGGAGTTGCGCATGAGCAGGGTCGTCGAAGAGGTTCGCCTGAGCTTGCCCCATATTGAACTCGCCGCCCATCTGTTTGGCCCCGAGGACGGCTTGCCGGTGATTGCCCTGCATGGCTGGCTGGACAACGCCAACAGCTTTGCGCGCCTGGCGCCCAAGCTCGACGGTCTGCGCATCGTCGCCCTGGACATGGCCGGCCACGGGCACTCCGACCATCGGCCGGCGGGCGCCGGTTATGCGCTCTGGGACTATGTGTACGACGTGTTGCAGGTCGCCGAACAACTGGGCTGGAAGCGCTTTGCACTGATGGGCCATTCCCTTGGGGCGATTGTCTCGCTGGTGCTGGCCGGCGCCTTGCCGGAGCGGGTCAGCCACCTGGCGTTGATCGATGGGGTGATTCCGCCGACCGCCGGCACCGAGAATGCCGCCGAGCGCCTGGGCATGGCGCTGCAGGCGCAACTGGCCCTGCAGGACAAGCGCAAGCGGGTCTACAGCACTCTGGAGCAGGCCATCGAGGCGCGTATGAAGGGCCTGGTGGCGGTCAGTCGTGAGGCGGCCGAGTTGCTGGCCCAGCGCGGCTTGATGCCGGTGCCCGGGGGTTATACCTGGCGCAGCGACAATCGCCTGACCCTGGCATCGCCGTTGCGCCTGACCGAGGAGCAGGCCATGGCCTTCGTGCAGCGGGTCAGTTGCCCGACCCGGCTGGTGGTGGCGGCCGACGGCATGCTGGCCAAGCATGCAGCGTTGCTTGAACGTCTACCTTTTGCCCGGGAACAGTTGCCGGGCGGTCATCATTTGCACCTGAATGACGACGCCGGCGCGATCTTTGTCGCAGACTGTTTCAATCGGTTTTTCGCCGTTCCTTGACTTGCGCCGGTCAACTGTCGAGGCTGGGCGGGTTGAAATCGGAGACAACCATGATAGATCTCTACACCGCTGCGACGCCTAATGGCCACAAGGTCTCTATCGTGCTCGAGGAACTCGGCATGCCCTATACGGTGCATGCCCTGAGTTTCGACAAAAAGGAACAGAAGGCTCCAGACTTTCTCAAGATCAATCCCAATGGGCGGATTCCGGCCATCGTCGACCGTGCCAATGGTGATTTCGCCGTGTTTGAATCCGGCGCCATCCTTATTTACCTCGCCGAACTCAGCGGCCAATTGCTGCCCGCCGATCCCAAGGGCCGTTCCCTGGTCATGCAGTGGTTGATGTTCCAGATGGGCGGGGTCGGCCCGATGCAGGGCCAGGCCAATGTGTTTTTCCGCTATTTCCCGGAGAAACTGCAAGGCGCCATCGACCGCTACCAGCATGAAACCCGGCGTTTGTACGAAGTGCTCGACGGTCGTTTGCAGGCGGTGGAGTTTCTTGCCGGTGACTACAGCATTGCCGACATCGCCACTTATCCCTGGGTCCGCGGCCATGAATGGTCCGGGGTCTCGGTCGACGGCCTGCCGGCCTTGCAGCGTTGGATGGCGGCCCTGGCCGCGCGTCCGGCGGTACAGCGCGGCCTGCTGGTTCCTCAACGCACGGATGACGCCAGCGTTGTCAAAGGTGCCCAGGCCATGCTGATCCGATGAGCGTATTTCCAATGAAAGGACTCATGCGTTGCTTCAGTGTGCTGGGCTTGTCCTGTGCCAGTTCCATGGTGTTCGCCGCCGATGTGCCCGGTAGCCACGACCTGCCGTTGGTGCCGCGTCTGGTCGATGCGCAGATTGTCGATTACCGGCCGCTGGCTGAGCTGGAGCGCATTTACCCCATGGGGTCGATCCGCAGGATCAGCGGCCAGTTGCGCTTTGATGGTCAGGTCAGTGCTCGGGGCAAGGCCACTTCGGTGACCTATGAGTTGCCGCCCGAGCATTCGTCCACCGAAGCCTTTACCGTCGCCCGCGAAGCCTTGCAGAAGCAAGGCGCCGAACTGCTGTTCTGGTGCCAGGCGCGGGACTGTGGAGAAAGCAGCCTGTGGGCCAATGAAGTGTTCGGCAACGCCAAGCTCTTCGGCGCCGACGACCAGCAGGCCTATCTGCTGTTGCGCCTGGCAGCGCCCCAGGACAACTCTTTGGTGGCGTTGTACAGCATCACCCGGGGTAATCGCCGGGCGTACCTGCACGTCGAGCAGTTCGAAGCCAGCGCACCGCTGGGCGACTTGCTGCCGACGTCGGCGACCTTGTTGCGTCAGTTGAAAGACACCGGCCGCCTGGACCTGCCCAAACTCGGTGCCGACCCGCAGCCAGTCTGGCTGACCCTGCTGTCCCGGGGGCTGAACCTGGACACCACGTTGCGGGTCAGTCTATCCGGCAACAACGCCGAAGCCTGGCGCCAGGCCCTGATCGGCCAGGGCGTACGCGCCGCGCGGATGGAGACCGGCACCGCCGATACGACGGGCCTGCACTTCGAGTTGCTGCGCTAATTACCCTCAAGGCGAACACACAGGCCCTGTGTTCGCCTACTCTGTGTTCGACGTCCTTTCTCGAGATTCTTCATGCTCAATAACGATCGCCTGTTGGTGCAGATTCTGCTCCTGGTGTTGTTTGGTGCCAGTTTGTGGGTGATGGCGCCGTTTTGGTCGGCGCTGTTCTGGGGCGCTGTGCTGGCGTTCGCCAGTTGGCCGCTGATGCGTCTGCTGACGCGCTGGCTCAATGGCCGCGAGTCATTGGCGGCGGCCCTGCTGACCTTGGGTTGGATGGTGCTGGTGGCCGCGCCCATGGTCTGGCTAGGCTTGAACCTGGCTGACCATGTGCGCGATGCCACGGCCTTTATCAAGGACGTGCAGGTCGATGGCTTGCCCGCAGCGCCGGTCTGGCTGGGCAGTATCCCCCTGGTCGGGGAGCGGCTGGTGGGGCTGTGGGACAGCATCGATCAGCAGGGCGCGGCGATGATGGTGGCGGTCAAGCCCTACCTGGGGCAGGTCGGGAACTGGTTGCTGGCGCGCAGCGCGCAGATCGGCGGCGGCATCCTCGAGCTGACCCTGAGCATCGTGTTTGTGTTTTTCTTCTATCGTGACGGTCCGCGCCTGGCGCTGTTTGTCCACAAACTGCTGGAACGCCTGATCGGTGAGCGAGCCAGTTACTACATCGAGCTGGTGGCGGGCACGGTGCAGCGGGTGGTCAATGGTGTGATCGGCACGGCTGCGGCCCAGGCAATCCTGGCCTTGATCGGCTTCCTCATCGCGGGGGTGCCGGGTGCTCTGGTCCTGGGGATCACCACGTTCCTGCTCAGCCTGATTCCCATGGGGCCGCCACTGGTGTGGATACCGGCCACGGCCTGGCTGGCCTGGAAGGGAGAATACGGGATGGCGGTGTTCCTCGGGATCTGGGGCACGTTCATCATCAGCGGCGTCGACAACGTGCTCAAACCCTACCTGATCAGTCGTGGCGGCAACCTGCCACTGGTGATTGTGCTGCTGGGGGTGTTTGGCGGGTTGATCGCCTTCGGCTTTATCGGCCTGTTTATCGGCCCGACCCTGCTGGCGGTGGCCTACAGCCTGCTCACCGACTGGAGCGCGAGCCAGGCGCGGGTCGAGGACCGGCGCTGACCGCGCAACCCGCCAGCGTGCAGGCGCTGGCAGGCCTGCGCCGCTTTTCAGGGATCAGGCGGCGACGTTGACGCTGCTGCCGACCTGCGCCCCGTTATCGAGCTGATACTGCTTGTTCAGGTCGGCGATCATCTTGCCCAGGGCTTGGGCCAGTTCGCTCTTTTCGCTGGAGGCCGTGCTTGGCTGATCACGACCGGCCTGCAGCGCGGCCTTCAATTCGTCGCTGCTGACGCCACCGCTGTTATCGCTGTCCAGAACCTTGAGCAGGGCGGCACCGTTGTCGGTGCTAGTGCTAGTGCTGCTGGTCTGAAGCGCACTGCTCAGTTCGCTGGTGGTAATGCTGCCATCACCGTCTGTGTCCAACTGGCTGAACAACTCCTCACTGGAGGCCTGCTGAGGCGGTGGTGGAGGCGGGGCGAGGGCGGCGGCCATTTCTTCCTGGCTGACGCTGCCATCCTGGTTCTTGTCCAGGGCCGAGAAGATCTGCTTGCTGTCGGCGCTGCTGCCGGCACTGCTCAGGCCGTTGCTCAGTTCATCACTGCTGACGACGCCGTCACCGTCGGTGTCCAGGGCTTTGATCAGCGCGTCGGCCAGTTCGGTATTGGGGGCCTGGTCTTGCGATGGTGGCGGTGGGGGCGCCATGGCGGACATTTCTTCGCTGCTCAGGCTGCCACTGCTGTCGCTGTCCAGGTTACTGAAGTTCTTGCTCAGGCTGACCAGAATGCCGTTATCGCTTTTCTGCGACAGGGCGCTCTTGAGCTCGTCCTGATCCACTGCGCCATTGCCATTGCTGTCGAGTTTGCTGAACAGCTCTTTCTGCAACTGCTGGCTGCGGGTGGTGTTGGTCGTACTGCTGCTGGAGCTGATATAGCTCGAATAGTTACTGACGCTACCGATCATGGGGCTCACTCCCTGCGGATGGATAAAGCCGGTGGGTGTGCCGGCTTGTGCAGCCTCGCGGAGGGATTTGTCGTGGGTATATGGGCTTTGTACCCAGGGCTACATATGACGTTTGTGGGGGATCAGTGACGCGGCAGGCGGACCACGGCGGTCAGGCCGCCACCCGGGGTTTCTTCCAGGCTCAGTTGGCCACCCAGGCGTCCGACGGCCTCGCGGGCGATGGTCATGCCCAGGCCGACGCCGCCGGAGTTGCGGTTGCGCGAGCCTTCCAGGCGAAAGAACGGCTCGAACACCGCTTCGCGTTTGGTGGCGTCGATCCCCGGGCCATGGTCGATGACCCGGATCAGCAACTGCTCGCGGCTGTCCTGCAGTTCGATGGCCGCATGCCCGGCGTAGCGCAGGGCGTTGTCGAGCAGGTTGTTCAGGCAGGAGCGTAAGGCCATGGGCTGGACTTGCAAGGGCGCGCAGTGGCCGCTGGCCTGGACATCGGCGCCCTGGTCCTGGGCGTTCTCGCAGAGCGATTCGACCAGGGCCTGCACGTCCATGCGTTGCGGCGCTTCACCGGTGCGCTGCTCGTGCAGGTAGCTGAGGGTCGCGTCGAGCATGCTGATCATGTCGTCGAGGTCCTGGCGCATCTGTCCTTGCAGCTTGCTGTCTTCGATCTGCTCCAGGCGCAGCTTGAGGCGCGAGAGGGGCGTGCGCAGGTCATGGGAGACCGCGCCGAGCATCCGTCCGCGCTGCTGCACCTGCTCGCGGATGCGGCGTTGCATCAGGTTGAAAGTATGGGCGGCCTGGCGCGCTTCTCGTGGGCCGGATTCATCCAGTGGCGGGCTGTCGAGATTTTCACTCAAGCGTTCCGCGGCGCCGCTCAGGCGCTGGATCGGACGGCTGAGCAGTTTGGCGCCATACCAGGCAGCGATCACCAGTGAAATCAGCTGAAAGGTCAGCGGCACGATCGGCCCGCCAAACCACGGCCGTGGCGGCCGAGGTGCAAAACCTGGCGGCGCGCGGGGCGGTCCGTTGAAGGCTTGTCCCGCCTCGGGAGGGGGCGGCGGCGGCGGCGGGCCGTAATGGTGAAACCAGAAAAAGGCCAGCAGGTGGGCGAGTACGATCGCAATCAGCAACATCCCGAACAGGCGGCTGAACAACGTATCGAAGCGCCCCCGCATCAGCCGATGTCCCGCGCATCGAACAGGTAACCCTCACCGCGCACGGTCTTGATCAGTTGTGGCGATTTCGGATCGTCGCCCAGTTTCTGCCGCAGGCGCGAGACCAGCAGGTCGATACTGCGGTCGAAGGCTTCGATGGAGCGGCCGCGTGCGGCGTCCAGCAGTTGCTCGCGGCTCAACACCCGGCGCGGACGCTCGATAAACACCCAGAGCAGGCGGAACTCGGCATTCGACAGCGGCACCACCAGGCCATCGGCGGAGATCAGTTGGCGCAGGACGCTGTTCAGGCGCCAATTGTCGAAGCGGATATTGGCCCGCTGTTCACTGCGATCGTCGCGCACCCGGCGCAGGATGGTCTGGATCCGCGCCACCAGTTCCCGAGGCTCGAACGGCTTGGCCATGTAGTCGTCGGCGCCCAGTTCCAGGCCGATGATGCGGTCGGTGGGTTCGCAACGGGCGGTGAGCATCAGGATCGGAATGTCCGATTCGTTACGCAACCAGCGGCACAGAGACAGGCCGTCTTCGCCCGGCAGCATCAGGTCGAGTACCACCACGTCGAAGTGTTCGGCTTGCAGCGCCACGCGCATGGCGGCGCCATCGGTGACGCCGCTGGCGTGAATATTGAAGCGTGCCAGGTAGTCGATCAGCAGTTCGCGGATCGGCACATCGTCGTCCACGATCAACGCCCGGGTGTTCCAGCGTTTTTCGTCGCCGCTGACGGGCGCTTTCTGATCGTCGTTGAGAGGGGCTGGAGTGTTATGCATGGGTGCGATCATCTGCCAGGTAGGCTGCCAACCACAAAGATGGGCTGCGAGGTTGTGGCTTCAGCATAGGCGTCCGGCCAGTGGGCTGGAAGTGCTGTTCGGGGTATAGCGGCTGGCGAGGGTAGCGCTGTGGATTGTTGCGGGCGTGTCGGAAGCGTATCGATCTTGATACAAAGTCCGTCGGGCTGGCCATTGTGCCCGATCGGGCGGCTGATCGGGCGTACCTGGCGATGATTTACCGATCACCGGGTCCCGGAACATCCCGGCTTGCGCTACAATTCGCGCCGATTTCGACTTGCCTGAGAGCCCATTCATGTCCGCCTGCCAGACTCCTATCATCGTCGCCCTGGATTTCCCCACCCGTGACGCCGCACTGAAACTGGCTGATCAGCTGGACCCGAAACTGTGCCGGGTCAAAGTTGGCAAGGAACTGTTTACCAGTTGCGCCGCCGAAATCGTCGGTACCTTGCGCGACAAGGGGTTTGAAGTGTTCCTCGACCTCAAGTTCCATGACATTCCCAACACCACGGCGATGGCGGTCAAGGCCGCAGCGGAAATGGGCGTGTGGATGGTCAACGTGCATTGCTCCGGTGGCCTGCGCATGATGGCCGCCTGCCGTGAAGTGCTCGACCAGCGCAGCGGCCCGAAACCGCTGCTGATCGGCGTGACCGTGCTGACCAGCATGGAGCGCGAGGACCTTGCCGGTATCGGCCTGGATATTGAGCCCCAGGAGCAAGTGCTGCGCCTGGCTGCGCTGGCGCAAAAAGCCGGCATGGATGGCTTGGTGTGCTCGGCGCTGGAAGCCCAGGCGCTGAAAGCCGCCCACCCGTCGCTGCAACTGGTGACCCCGGGCATTCGCCCGGCAGGCAGCGCCCAGGACGACCAGCGGCGTATCCTTACCCCGCGTCAGGCGCTGGACGCCGGTTCCGACTACCTGGTGATCGGTCGCCCGATCAGCCAGGCGGCAGATCCAGGCCAGGCCCTGGCGGCAGTGGTCGCCGAACTGGCTTGAGCGTAAACAGGCCTTGAGTCACCCGCCCATCGCCGGTTTGCCGGCGATGGGCGGTTGGCCTCCAATCGTAAGCAGCGCTTAAACCTTCAGCACCAACTTGCCAAAATTCTCGCCGCTGAACAGTTTCATCAGGGTTTCCGGGAACGTCTCCAGCCCTTCGACAATATCTTCCTTGCTCTTGAGCTGCCCCTGGGCCATCCAGCCGGCCATTTCCTGCCCGGCCGCCGCGAACTGCGCGGCGTGGTCCATCACTACAAACCCTTCCATGCGCGCGCGGTTGACCAGCAACGACAGGTAGTTGGCCGGGCCCTTGATCGCTTCCTTATTGTTGTACTGGCTGATGGCGCCGCAGATCACCACCCGTGCCTTGAAATTCAGGCGGCTGAGCACGGCATCCAGAATGTCGCCGCCGACGTTGTCGAAGTACACGTCGACGCCTTTCGGGCATTCGCGCTTGAGGCCGGCGTGCACGTCTTCGCTCTTGTAATCGATGGCGCCGTCAAACCCCAGTTCGTCGATCAGGAACTTGCACTTGTCCTGGCCCCCGGCGATGCCGATCACGCGGCAGCCCTTGATCTTGGCGATCTGCCCGGCAATGCTGCCCACCGCCCCGGCAGCCCCAGACAGCACCACGGTCTCGCCAGCCTTGGGCGCACCGACGTCGAGCAGGGCGAAGTAAGCGGTCATGCCAGTCATGCCCAGGGCCGAGAGGTAGCGCGGCAGAGGGGCGAGTTTGGGGTCGACCTTATAGAACCCGCGCGGCTCGCCAAGGAAGTAGTCCTGCACGCCGACGGCGCCGTTGACGTAGTCGCCGACGCTGAAGCCCGGGTTGTTCGATGCAATCACCTGGCCCACGCCCAGGGCTCGCATCACTTCGCCAATCGCCACCGGCGGGATGTAGGACTTGCCCTCGTTCATCCAGCCGCGCATGGCCGGGTCCAGGGACAGGTATTGGTTCTTCACCAGGATCTGCCCAGGCCCCGGTTCGCCGACCGCAACCTGCTGGTAGGTGAAGGTCTCGCGGGTTGCCGCGCCGACAGGGCGTTTGGCGAGCAGGAACTGGCGATTGGTCTGGCTGGTCATGGCAGGCACTCAAGGTCAATGAAACCCTAGTTGATAGACCTTCGGCGGCACTGCCGCAAGGATTGCCGGCGCAGCGAATAGGCGCCGATCCAGTGCAGTGATGGTCACCCCGGGCGGTTTATCACTGCCGCGCATAAGCTCCCAACCGGGCCTCTGATAGTGCTGCCCCTGGGCCCCGGCCAGTGACTAGACTCCCGGCACACGACCCCCCGCATTCCATCGAGGACATAACAATGAGCATGACGTTTGCTGGCAAAGTGGCCCTGGTTACCGGCGCCGCCGCAGGTATCGGCCGTGCCACCGCCTTGGCGTTCGCTGGCGAAGGCTTGAAAGTGGTGGTAGCGGATCTGGATGTCGACGGTGGCGAAGGCACGGTAGAGTTGATCCGTCGCGCCGGTGGCGACGCCTTGTTCGTGCGCTGCAATGTGACCCAGGAAGTCGATGTACAGCAGATGATGGCCCAGGCGGTGAATGCCTACGGGCGCGTCGATTACGCCTTCAACAACGCCGGGATCGAGATCGAGAAGGGCCGCTTGGCCGACGGCACCCAGGATGAGTTCGACGCGATCATGGGGGTCAACGTCAAGGGCGTCTGGCTGTGCATGAAGTACCAATTGCCGCTGATGCTGGCTCAGGGTGGCGGCGCCATCGTTAACACGGCTTCGGTGGCAGGCCTCGGGGCGGCACCGAAGATGAGCATCTATGCCGCCTCCAAGCACGCGGTGATCGGCCTGACCAAGTCGGCGGCCATCGAGTATGCGAAGAAGAAAATTCGCGTCAACGCGGTATGCCCGGCGGTGATCGACACCGATATGTTCCGTCGTGCCTACGAGGCCGATCCGAAGAAAGCCGAGTTCGCGGCGGCTATGCACCCGGTGGGCCGGGTGGGCAAGGTCGAGGAAATCGCCAGCGCCGTGCTGTACCTGTGCAGTGATGGCGCGGCCTTTACCACGGGCCATGCCTTGGCGGTCGACGGCGGCGCCACGGCCATCTGAGGGGATTTCAGTCGAGGTAGGTCGGGGATGTGTCCTCTCGCACCCAGGCCCGCCCGATCGACCTCGACCGTCCTGAAAACGACCTGTTTGTAGCTTTTTGCCATTATTCCGACGCCAGAGACTTGTGTTGCGGTACACCCCGTTGCGAACCTGCAGTACTCGAAAATGGCCTTGCCGCCATTGGGTATCGGAAGGGGACTGAGCGCAATGAATTCGGCCACGAACGGACGTTTTGCCAACCTGGGCATGGCAAAGAAACTGGGCATCGGGTTTACCCTGGTCCTGTTATTGACAGCGGTGGTGGCGGCCATTGGGGTCTGGTCCTTGCAGACGATCAGCCATCGTTTTGATGGCCTCCAGCAGATGTCATCCCTCAACAGCGGTTTGCTCAAGGTGCGCCTGCTGGAGCAGGAGTTCGCTTTGCGTGGCGACGCCAAGGCCGTCGACGCCCTGCATGAGGGGGTTGAGGGCTTGTTGCAATTGGCGTCCGAGCTCAAAGGCCAATCGGCGGCGAACGTGCCGCTAATGAACGATGTCGAGCAGGCGTTGGCGGCTTATCGCAAGGCTTTTGATGAGTTTGTCGAGCTGACCCAGGCCAAGGACCTGGCGCTGGAGATGGCCAGTTGGTCGGTTTCCAGCGTGGCCAATAATCTCGATGTACTCCAGGCAGGCCTGGCCGACGATGGCACCTATGGGTTGAAGGAGTCCCAGGGCAAGGAGGGTAGCGAATTCATCGACCAGGCCAATCAGATCAGCCAGGTCTCGCGGCTGATGTTGCAGGCCATGAACGAAGCCCGCTTGCGCCTGGATCAAAGCCGCAAGGGTGATGAAGAGAATGCCGGCCAGGGCAAGATCGAGCAGGCCGAGCAGGCGCTGGCCCAGGCCGAACAGCTCAAGACCGCAGTCAAGGACCCCGGCTATCAGACGGTGCTCAACGAAGTCGCCGGGCACATTGGCAACTTCGGCGAAAAACTTGCGGAGTACACCGGGCTGCTGGCTCAGGAAAAAACCGTATACCAGCAATTGCGTGAACGCGCTGCGCAAGTGACGGAACGGGTCGACCAGGCCTACGCCGCCCAGGACCTTTCGATGCAGGCGGAGCTGAAGCAGAACGCCTGGCTGATCATTGGTTCTTCGGCGTTGGCCCTGTTGGTGGGACTGCTGGCGTCGTGGATCATTACCCGGCTAATTGTCGCGCCGCTACGCCGCGTGATTCGCCTGGCACAGCAAATCGCCGCCGGCGACCTCAGCGCCACGGTCGAGGTCACCCGGCGCGATGAGATCGGCCAGTTGATGCTGGCGATGCAGCAGATGGGGGCCGGGCTCAGCAGTATTGTCAGCGGCTTGCAGGCCGGTATCGAGCAACTGGCCAGTTCGGCCCAGTCACTGTCGGCGGTCACCGAGCAGACCAACCTTGAGGTCAGCAGCCAGAAGGAAGAAACCGAGCAGGTTGCCACCGCCATGAATCAGATGACCGCCACCGTCCACGACGTGGCGCGCAATGCCGAAGAGGCCGCGCTGGCGGCGCAGTCCGCCGACAACAAGGTGGAGAGCGGGCAGCAGGTGGTGCGCCAGAGCATGCAGCGCATCGAGCAACTGGCCGATTCGGCCAACAGCGCCAGCAGCAGTATCGAAAGCCTGAGTGCCGAGATCCAGAACATCGGCGCGGTGCTGGGGGTGATCAAAAGCGTGGCCGAGCAGACCAACCTGTTGGCCCTCAACGCTGCCATCGAGGCCGCGCGTGCAGGCGAGCAGGGCAGGGGCTTTGCGGTGGTGGCCGACGAAGTGCGGGCGCTGGCCAAGCGGACTCAGCAATCCACCGAGGAGATCGAGCGCCTGGTCAGTGCCCTGCGCATGGCTGCGGACTCTTCGGTGCAGCAGATCCAGAGCAGCGGCGAGCTGGTCAAACTGGCGGTCAGCGATGCCCTGCAAACTGAAAGCGCCCTAGGCAGCATTGCCTCGGCGGTTTCCCTGATCCAGCAGATGAACCAGCAGATCGCCGCCGCTGCCGAGCAGCAGAGCTCGGTGGCCGAAGAGATCAACCGCAGCGTCACCAGCATCCGTGCCAGCGCCGATCAATCTTCACTGGCGATGCAGGGCAATGCGGCGTCGAGCATCGAGCTGGCGCAGTTGGGGGTGGAGTTGAAGGGGATGGTCGGGCATTTCCGGCTCTGAGGCCGTGTGCTTCACTCGCGGGCTATTGGCCGCGGGTCGAGGGCAGTGCGTTGCCCCGGCTGCACGAGTGGCTCGTGCGGCCGGCGGCTGGCATTAATCGTAGATCGCTTTCTTCTTCCAATCGGCATCGGTTTCGGCGGTCTTCAGGCCTTCGGTCAACTGGTTGACTTCGCCCTCGACCGGTTGGGTGCTGGCCAGCACCATTGAGTTGGCCCGGGCCAGGAGCTTCTCCAGGTATTCGAGCTGCTCCTTATAGGTGTTCGGGTCCTGCTGCTTGCGCAGGTACTGGGCGCCGCGCTCGAAGGCCAGGCGCGCCTGGCCAGGCTGGCCCTGTTGCAAGGCATGCTGGCCGAGGTTGTTGAAAAACTCGATGTGCAACAGCACCAGCAAATGGCGGATCTCGCGGATCCAGCGCTTGGCTTCATTGGTCGGCAAAAAGCCGTCCTGGGCCGCGCGTGTCACCTGGCCGTGCATGGCTTCCAGCAGAAAGCGCACATCCTTGGCCTTGGCTTCGGTCTGGATCGGGCAGGGTGGGTTGTTCACCGGGATCGATTCGCCCTGGGCGATCAACGCGTTGAGCTCGGCGATACGGGCCCTGATCCCGCTATCAGACTTGTGCAGGTTGAGCAGGCGTTGATTGACGTTGAGTTCCAGTCGGGTCAACAGCAGCTTGAGCGCCGGAGTCATCAACTGGCCGGGGAACGTCTCGGTGATTTCGCCGCAGCGACGCAGGCGATCATTGAGTTCGACCTTGGTGCGGGCCTTTTCCAGTTTGCTGTTTTCCACCACATGGTTCATGTAGCCGATGGCGATCAGTATTACGATCCCGGCTAAAACTAGCAGGGTGATCATGAGTGGTGTCACCGTTAAGACCTCTTTATTGGATTTCGCGTGCGAGTGTAGTGACTTAGCATGGGGGCGCATAGCGCCGGTCGACGAGCCGGGCCAAGCTGCAACGCTGCTTATATAGGTAGCGGCGGCAATAGGTTCAGATTGCCATCATTGGTTGCGCAGGACTATAACGCCTTGTCGGGTGCCAGAATATAGGCGTCAAAGCCTGGGCGACAGAAATGCTTGCCCAGCCCCGTCATCGGCCGGGAAGTCATTGATTTAAATAAATTTATATCAGGGGGTTGACGCCTCCCCAATCCATCCATAGAATGCGCGCCACTTACAGCGTAAAGCACACAGCGAAACGCAGTAAGTAGTGAATGTTGTACGTGTGTCCCCTTCGTCTAGTGGCCTAGGACACCGCCCTTTCACGGCGGTAACAGGGGTTCGAGTCCCCTAGGGGACGCCAATGCGGGAATAGCTCAGTTGGTAGAGCACGACCTTGCCAAGGTCGGGGTCGCGAGTTCGAGTCTCGTTTCCCGCTCCATTTTTAAACAGCAGTGCCTTCGGGTGGTGCTGAGTGAAACCAGGACCAAGTCTTCGGATTCGGGTCTGGGCACTGGAATACACACCATGTATTTCAGTTAGCGTGTCCCCTTCGTCTAGTGGCCTAGGACACCGCCCTTTCACGGCGGTAACAGGGGTTCGAGTCCCCTAGGGGACGCCATTTGCGGGAATAGCTCAGTTGGTAGAGCACGACCTTGCCAAGGTCGGGGTCGCGAGTTCGAGTCTCGTTTCCCGCTCCAATTTCACAAAAACGCCGCTCATTGAGCGGCGTTTTTGTTTGTCCGCGATTTGCCAAACGGCTGTTTTTTCAAGCAGTGGATTATTAACCAGCGGGCATGAATCCATGTCTGTAATCCCTCCTTCATTCCTCGAATTCCTCCCGAGATTCCCGCCTTTACCATGGCATATCAGCCATATTTTCAATCTTTAAGGCGGTGCCTCTCAATCGCCGGGCACGACATCAATCCCATCGCAAACGCTTTAGATCGGGCCTCCTGTCGCTATGGGTGATGGCTCTTTTATAGAGCGACTCTATATTGTCGCCAATCAAATGACATTTTATTGGCGAATTACCGTTCGTCTGTGAAAAAAAACAAACAAGAAACAAAATATTGACACTTTTTGGCGGGTATCTCACTATCAGCGCCGAGTTCGATGGCGGATAGCCAGCTTTACGTCGCGATGAATCGCGTTCTAATTCGGCCGAAACGCCGCCTTACTCGGGCGTTTCCTGGCGAAAACAGCGGCAGGCATTGATGCCCTGCGCCGGCCCAGCTCCTTAGCAGGCTGAAAGTGGCAGGCGGATACAGTTTCTTGGAGTTTTTGCATGTTTTCTGAGCGGATATTGGTGACGGGCGGGGCTGGTTTTATCGGCTCTCATTTGGTCGAGGCGTTGCTGGGCATGGGCTACAAGGTCCGTGTGCTGGATAACCTGTCTACCGGCAAGGTGAATAACCTGCCGATGAACAATGGCAACCTGAGCCTGATCATCGGCGATGTTGCCGACAGCGATGCGGTGGCCCAGGCCATGGCCGGTTGCCAGGCTGTCGTGCATCTGGCCGCCGTGGCCTCGGTGCAGGCGTCGGTGGACGATCCGGTCGCGACCCATCAGAGCAACTTCGTCGGCACCCTCAACGTCTGCGAAACCATGCTGCACGCCGGTATCCACCGGGTGGTGTTCGCTTCCAGCGCGGCGATCTACGGCAATAACGGCGAGGGCACGGCGATCCCCGAGGACACCGCCAAGTCACCCCTCACGCCTTATGCCGCCGACAAGCTGGCGAGCGAGTACTACCTGGATTTCTACCGCCGCCAGCACGGCCTGGAGCCGGTGATCCTGCGGTTTTTCAATATTTTCGGGCCGCGCCAGGACCCCTCTTCGCCGTACTCCGGGGTGATCAGCATCTTCACCGAGCGGGCCATGGCCAAGCAGGCGGTTGCGGTCTTCGGTGACGGCGAGCAGACCCGCGATTTCGTGTATGTGGCGGACCTGGTCAGCATCCTGATCCAGGCGCTGCAAGCCGATGAGCCGACCCCCGGTGCGGTCAACGTCGGCCTCGGCCGTTCTACCAGCCTCAATGACTTGATCGGTGAACTGGGCGCGGCCACTGGCAGCCCATTGACCGTGATTCACCACGCGCCACGGCTGGGCGACATTCGCCATTCGCGCGCCAACAACGCTCGCCTGCTCGAGCGCTTCACCTTGCCAGCACCGACCTCCATCGGCGATGGCCTGGCGCAACTGATCCGCAGCTTGTAACTCGGTCCGTCACATCAGCCGAGACACCCAAGTATCGGCTCAGTCATCTCAAGAGTGAGTTATGGAAAACGTTTTTCGCGAGACGCACTTCTGCTCGGCCATCAAACGCCTGCTGGCTGCCCTGACGCTCTGCTTTACCGGCGCAGCGGTGCATGCCGCGTCCCTGGTGGCACCCTCCAGTGTGGCGTTCTGGTACGCCGATAAACCGCCGCTGCCGGAGCTGGCGCAATTTGACTGGGCCGTGGTCGAGCCGGGGCATATGGCGGCCGCCGATGTCAAAACCCTGAGTGGGATGGGTAGCCAGCCGTTCGCTTACCTCTCGGTGGGTGAGTTCCACGGCGGCAAGCGTGAGCTGGACAAGCAGGCCCTCGGCGCCGCCGTCAGCCCGACGCGCAACAAGGCCTGGAACAGCCAGGTGATGAACCTGGCGGCGCCTGCCTGGCGCGAGCACCTGTTGGCCCAGGCCAAGGCGCTGCAGGCCCAGGGCTATGCTGGTCTGTTCCTCGATACCCTGGACAGTTTTCAGTTGCTTCCGGCCGCAGACCAGGAAGCCCAGCGCCTGGCCCTGGCCAGTTTTTTGCGAGAGCTGCATCAGCGTCAACCGGGCCTGAAGCTGTTTTTCAACCGCGGCTTCGAGGTGTTGCCTGAGCTCGATGGCGTGCCTGCGGCGGTTGCCGTGGAGTCGATCCACGCTGGTTGGGATGCTTCGGCCAAGCGTTATCGCCCAGTCCCGGAAGCGGATCGCCAGTGGTTGGAAACCCACCTGCAACCGCTGCGAGCCAAGGGCATCCCGCTGGTGGCCATCGACTATCTGCCGCCGGAGCGGCGTGAGGAAGCGCGCAAACTGGCGCAGCGCCTGCGCGAAGAGGGCTTTATTCCCTATATCGGCACCCCCGATCTGGATTCCCTGGGCATCAGCAGCATTGAGGTCCAGCCTCGGCGTATCGCCCTGGTGTTCGACCCGCGTGAAGGCGACCTGATCCGCAATGCCGGGCACACGCTGCTCGGCGGTTTGCTGGAGTACCTGGGCTACCGCGTGGACTACCTGGCCGCCGACGCCTTGCCTGAATACAGTTTCAGCGGTCTATATGCCGGCATCCTGACTTGGATGACCAGCGGTACACCCCAGGACAGCCAAGCGTTCAACCGCTGGCTCAACAAACGCCTCGACGAGCAGGTGCCGCTGGTGTTTTTCGCCGGCCTGCCGGTGGAGGACAAGGTCCTGCTCAAGCGCCTGGGGCTTGAACGCTCCGCGCCGCCGGCGACCCAGGCGTTGCAGATTACCTATCAGGACAAAGCGCTGATCGGTGCGTTCGAAGCGCCGGTGCAGCCTCGCTCCCGCGATCTGACCGCCATCTCCCTGCTGCCGAAAGGCCCCAAGGCCGCGTTGCTGCTCAAAGGCGCGGGCGGCCAGGAGTTTGCGCCGGTGGCGGTCGCCGCCTGGGGCGGCCTGGCGCTGGCACCTTATGTGCTGGAAGTGAACAACGAGCGCAGCCGCTGGATTCTCGATCCTTTCGCCTTTCTTCAGGCGGCCTTGCGCCTGCCGGTGCAGCCGCGTCCGGACACCACCACCGAAAACGGTCGGCGTATTGCCACGGTGCACATTGACGGTGACGGCTTTCCGTCGCGCGCCGAGGTCCGGGGTACACCCTATGCCGGCAAGCAGGTGCTGGATGATTTCATTCGTCCCAACCCGTTCCTGACGTCGGTGTCGATCATCGAAGGCGAGATCTCCCCGCGCGGCATGTTCCCGTTCCTGGCCCGGGAACTGGAGCCGATTGCCCGCGATATTTTTGCCGACCCGAAAGTCGAAGTCGCCACCCATACCTTCAGCCATCCGTTCTTTTGGCAGCCGGAAGTGGCGAAGAAACGCGAAGGTTTTAATCCTGAATACGGCTTGAAAATGGCCATCCCGGGGTACGACAAAATCGATTTCCGCCGTGAAATCTTCGGCTCGCGGGACTACATCAACCAGCACCTCACCACCCCCGAGAAACCGGTCAAAGTGGTGTTCTGGCCGGGCGACGCCTTGCCTGCGGCGTCGACCATCAAGCTGGCCTACGACGCCGGGCTGAAGAACGTGAATGGCGCCGAGACCATGCTGACCCGGGCCAACCCTTCGCTGACCGGGCTCAACCCGCTGCTGCGTCCCACTGAAGGAGGCTTGCAGTATTACGCGCCGATCATCAACGAGAACCTCTACACCAACCTGTGGAAAGGCCCGTATTACGGCTTTCGCGATGTAATCGACACCTTCGAGCTGACCGACAGCCCACGGCGCATGCGCGGCCTGCACCTGTATTACCACTTCTATTCCAGCACCAAGCAGGCCTCGATCAAGGCCATGAATGAGATCTACGGCTATATGAAAGGCCAGCAGCCGATCTCCCTGTGGATGAGTGATTACCTGGATCGCCTGCACGGCCTATACCAGTCCAGCCTGGCGCGCACCGCCGATGGCGCCTGGCAGGTACGGGGTATGGACGCCTTGCGCACCCTGCGTTTGGATCCGCAGATGGGCTGGCCGGACCTGGGCCGCTCCAGCGGTATCGCCGGGGTTCGCGACTTGCCCCAGGGGCGATATGTGCACCTGAGCAGCGACCGTGCCTTGCTGGTTTTGCGGGCCGATCGCGACCCGCGTCCGGCCCTGGAGGAAGCCAACCTGCCGCTGCAGGAATGGCGCTATCTGGATGAGCGCCGGGTGAGCTTCTCTTTCGCCGGCCAGATTGATTTGAGCTTCTCGGTTCGCGCGCCTGGCGCCTGCCGGGTTGAAGTCGACGGCCAGCGTTTCGCGGGTCAGGGGTCTGCTGGCCTCTGGCATTTCCAACTCCCCATGAAGCAGGTGAGTCATGCCCAACTCCTCTGCAACTGAGAACAGCCGGCTGCTCAACCCATGGGCACTGGTGGTGGTCGCGGTCACCGTGGGCGGCCTGTTGTGGCTGACCTTCCAGCGAGAAGAGTTGTTCGAGCCCGATGGCCGGCAGCCGGACGCGGTGTCGGCCAATTACGCCGAACTGCTGCTGGCCGCGCACCCGGAAGACGACCGCCTGCGCTTGCAGTTGGTGGACCTGTTGATCCAGCTGGGTGACTACACCAAGGCCCGACAGAACCTGGATAACTGGACCCCTCCGCAACCGACGTTGCTGGCGTATTACCAGTTGGAAATCGACACCCTGGTTGCCGCCAGCAGCCAGGACAAGGGCGCTGGACAGGGCCTGGTGGAGCGCCTGCGAGCCTTCGACCATCGCCAGTTGCCGCTGCCGCAATTGCAGCGTCTGGCCAAGTTGGCGCTGAGCCTGCAAGCCCCGGCGTTCGCTGCCAAGGTCTACGAAGAGCTGGCCGAGCGCGATCCGCAGCAGCGTACCGAATCGCTCAAGTCTGCTGCCCAGTGGTACCTGGCGAGTGAGGCGCCGGGTCGTGCCGCGGACATCTATCTGGTGCTCAAGCAGGACGGCCAGCCACCCGAAGAGCGTCGTCGTTACGCACAGTTGGCCTTCAACAGCCTGCTGGCCGCCGGGCGTGGTGAGCAGGCGGCGCAGGTGTTGGCCGACGAGTTGGAGCAGCTCAACAATCCGCAGACCGATGCGGACTGGCTGGAGCAGGGCGTGGATGTCGCCGTGGCCACCAAGCGCTTCGACCTGGCGCAGCGCCTGGTGCAGCAATGGCGGACCTTGCAGCCGGATAATCCGCGGATCCTGGCCAAGGACTTCAATATGCGCCTGGCCCTGGGCGACCTTGACGGCGCCTGGAGTGCCGGCCAGCAGCTGTTGGCCCTGCATCCGGATGACCCCCAGTTGCTGGAACAGATGGGCCACCTTGGCGAATGGCGGGGCCAGGCCTATGAGGCGCTGGGTTACTGGATCCGCCTGCTGGCGCTGCGCGAAGACCCGCAGACCCGCGATCATGCCTGGCGCCTGGCGAGTCAACAGTTCGACTTTGATCGCAGCATCCCGTTGTTGGCCGGCATCATGGACCAGCGGGCGCTGACCGATGTCGAGCTCGATGCGCTGATCTACGGCCATGAGTCCCGGGGCACCCCGGAACAGGCCCGGGCCTGGCTGCAAACCTATCTGCGCAAGTACCCGAAACACCGCCTGGCCTGGACCCGCCTGCTGCAGAACCTGGAAAACACCGGCCAGTTCGCGGCCAAGACCAAGGCCTACAGTGGCATGTCGAGCCGCTTTGCCCTGACCAGCGCCGAGCGCGTCGACTGGGCCAACACCTGGCTCAAGCTCTTCGACAATCAGGCCGCCTGGCAGGTGTTGCAGGTGGATAACCGCAAAATCACCGACGAAAGTTACTGGCGTACCCGTGCGGCACTGGCCTGGGATCTGGAGTTGGATAACGAGCTGCAGGTTTCCCTGGAGAAACTGCTGGCGCTCAAGGGCTCGCTGAACAGTGGCGACGAGAGCCAGTTGATCACCCTTTATCGCACCAGCGATCCGCAACGCGCCTTGGCGCTGATGGTCGCGGGCTGGCGGCGCAGCCATGACCCGCAACGCCTGGTGGAAGCCTTGCAGCAAGCCCAGGAACTGCAGGACTGGCCGCAGGTGGCCGCGTTGATCAAGGACGCCGAGCAGTACCCGGCTATCTACGACCAGGCACAAGTGTTGGCGGCGCGCGGTGCCCTGGCGATGCAGCAGGGGCAGTTTGACGAGGCGCAGCGTCTGTACCTGTCGGGCCTGGCGCGCTTCCCCTACGACAACCTGTTTCGCGAACGGCTGATGTGGCTGTATGTCGATCAGGGCCGGGTCGAGCAGCTCAAGCCATTGCTCAGCCAGTGGCGGACCCAGGCGCGGCAGGATCGCACTCTGTGGCTGCCATTCGCCAGCGCCAGCCAGATGCTCGGCCGCAACAGTGAGGCCCTGGCCTGGTATCGCCTGTACCTCAAGGCCAGCCCCAATGACTGGCTGGTGCAGGCGGCCTATGCCGATGCCCTGGACGGCGCCGGTTATCAGGACGCGGCCCAGCGTTTGCGGCTAAAGCTGTTGCGCAGCCCCGAGGGCGACAACCTGCAACCGCAGTCGCCGCGCTACGGGATCTGGCTGCGCCTGGTGTCCAGCAGTTACTCGCCGCGCAAGGCCCAGCAGCAGGTGCTGAAGTGGCAGGACGGTTCGCCGGCCATGCTGCAATTGTGGTTCGACCGCTTGCTGGCTCGCCTCGACGCCAGCAATCAGGAAGCGCAAAAGGATCAATGGCTGGCCTGGGCCCGCCAGCAAGGCCTGAAGGTCGAGCGTTATGAGCAGATTCAGGAAGCTCTGCGCAGCCGCAATACGGCACAGGTCGAAACCTTGCTCGCCAGCAGCGACCTCAACCCGGCCCAGCGGGCCCAGGCCCTGAGTCGCCTGGGACGTAATGGCGAGGCATTGGACGTGAGCCTGTCGGCCCTGGGCGACGAGCAGCCCCAGGCCGTGCGCGAGCAGTTGCGGCGCCAGGCAGTGGAGATCCACGAGCGTACGCCCCAGGGCGCGCAGTTGTCGTGGCAGGAGCAGGATTACGGTGGGCTGGAGTTCAACGCGCCGCGCCTGCGGGTTGCGCGCAACCTGGGGGATCAGTGGTACGCCAACCTGGTCCTGGAACAGGGCACCTATAACAGTGACCAGTTGATTTCTTCGCGCCTGGGCCAGGAGCGCAATGTCGAACTGACCTTGCAGCGCCAGGTGGAGAACGGCAGCTACAAACTGATCGCCGATACCAGCCAGCGCCGGGACGATGACCGCAACGGCCTGGGGCTCAGCCGCAGTTGGCAGTTGGGCGTCAGCGATGAGCTGGAGGCCGGGCTCGACTGGCATCGCAAGAGCGAAGACAGCGGGCTGATGCGTGCTTTCGGCCAGCACGACAGTGTCTGGCTGGCCGGGCGCCATGGCTTGTCTGCCCGTGACCAACTGAGTTGGGAAGTGGCACAGAAGTCGTTTTCCACCCGGGGGGGCGACTCCCTGGGCCAGGGGCAGGCGTTGAAGATGGAATACAACCACACCCTGGAATTCGAAGGGCCGAACTGGACCCTGCGCAGCGGTATCGACTACCAGCACAACCGGGTCGACAACCGCACTCTGGACGACTTGGCCAGTGGCAATGATGGCCCGGTGAAGAACCCGGACAAGCCGCTTGAGTCGCCCACGGTACTGGCCGGTGATCTGCTGCAAAGCCGCTACGGCCAGCTGTATGTGGGCAGTTCCTGGCGGCGTGGCATGCCTGGCGCCTTGAACCGCACGCGCCCGCAATACACCTGGCTGGTGGATGTAACGGCCGGCTGGCAGTGGTTCGACAAAAGTTTCAACTACGGCCTCAGCACCGGTGTCGGTGTCGAGATTCTTGGGGATGACGAACTGGCCCTGACCCTTGGCTACCAATCTGCGCCACAAGGCGGGAGCGGGCAGTCCGGCGGCATCCTGGGTGTGAGCTACGGCGTGCGTTTCGGACGCTGATCATGGAATGTCTACAGGAGATAAAACCTATGCAATTAATTCGTAACCTGAGCCTGGCGCTGGCCGCCCTGCTCATGGCCGGTTGCGCCAGCTTCACCAGCGAAACCAGCCCGAGCCTGCCGCGCAATGCACAGTGGGGCATCGTGCCGATGGTCAACTACTCGCAGACGCCCCAGGCCGGTGAACGCAGCGAGCAGATTCTGCTCAGCGTGCTCAGCAGCCATGGTCTGCAGCCGCAGGTCTACCCGGTCTCGACTCAGGGCGAA
>Ga0302174_10000142_pt1 | contig 32444 bp, 38 predicted proteins | sample I_Fen_N3_2_FD_198789 | JGI IMG/M metagenome (GOLD analysis project Ga0302174, IMG submission 198789) | Peat permafrost microbial communities from Stordalen Mire near Abisko, Sweden - I_Fen_N3_2 | ecosystem: Environmental > Terrestrial > Soil > Wetlands > Permafrost | place: Sweden: Abisko... | reverse complement strand
AATTGTTAAAGAGCAGTGAGTTACGCGCTTTCGCTTGCTAACTCGAGGTGGCGTATATTACGCTTTCCTCATTCAGTGTCAACCGTTTATTTCGCCGGATGCCGCTGTTTTTAATCTTTCCCGACCCGGTTACTTCGTGATGTTGTTCACGTTGTTCCCTGTCGATGGAGCGGCATTATAGGGAGTTCTGAGCAGGCCGCAAGGGTTTATTGAAAATTATTTACCGACCGTTCATAAATACACCAAATGCTTTATTTGCGTTCAAAAGGCGCATAAAAAACGGGCTCCAAACTGCTTTGGCGCCCGTTTTGCGCTTTATGCCTAACCGTTATTGTCTTGCGACAATGTGATCATCTTCCACATCAACCGTAATTGGCTTACCTGGAATCAGCTTACCCGACAAAATTTGCTGGGCCAGCGGGTTCTCAATTTGCTGCTGGATGGCACGTTTCAACGGCCGCGCACCGTAAACAGGATCGAATCCGGTATTGCCAAGCAGCTCCAGCGCCGCATCGGTCAGCGTTGCAGTATAGCCATGCTCTTCCAAACGTTTGTATAAACGCTTCAACTGGATCTGCGCGATATGCTTGATATGCGCGTGAGCCAGCGGATGGAACACCACAACCTCATCTATACGGTTGATGAATTCCGGTCTGAAGCTGTGTGTCACGACTTCCATTACCGACTCTTTCATCTGCGCATAGGTCGCTTCACCAAAGTGTTGCTGAATAATGTCAGAACCCAGGTTAGAGGTCATGATCACCACCGTATTACGGAAGTCGACCGTTCTGCCCTGTCCGTCGGTTAAGCGTCCGTCGTCCAACACCTGCAATAAGATGTTGAAGACATCCGGATGCGCCTTTTCCACTTCGTCTAATAAGATGACGGAATAAGGACGGCGTCGCACCGCTTCTGTCAGATAACCGCCTTCTTCATAACCCACATAACCCGGAGGCGCACCGACCAGACGAGAAACAGAATGTTTCTCCATAAACTCTGACATATCGATACGCACCATCGCGTCATCACTGTTGAACAGGAATGTCGCCAGCGCCTTACACAGCTCAGTTTTACCCACACCGGTCGGGCCGAGGAACAGGAACGAACCAATCGGGCGATTCGGATCCGACAGCCCGGCACGGCTGCGGCGGATCGCATTCGATACCGCTTCCACCGCTTCGTTCTGACCGATGACCCGGCTATGCAGTTCCTCTTCCATCCGCAGCAGTTTTTCACGCTCGCTTTCCAGCATGCGGGCCACAGGTATACCTGTCCAGCGCGCCAGCACATCGGCAATTTCCACATCGGTTACGCGGTTGCGCAGCAGTTTCATGGTTTTGCCTTCAGCCTGGGTGGCCGCGGCCAGTTGTTTTTCCAGCTCAGGAATTTTCCCGTACTGCAATTCTGACATACGCCCCAGGTCGCCAACGCGACGCGCCTGCTCCAGCGTGATTTTCGCCTGCTCCAGTTCCGCTTTAATATTCTGCGTACCGGTCAGTGACGCTTTCTCGGCTTTCCACTCTTCTTCCAGCTCAGAATATTCACGCTCTTTCTGATTGAGCTCTGTTTCCAGCATTTCAAGACGTTTCACACTGGCATCATCAGACTCTTTCTTCAGCGCCTGTTGTTCGAGCTTGAGCTGAATGATACGACGCTCAAGGCGATCAAGAGATTCCGGTTTCGAGTCCATCTGCATACGAATACTGGACGCCGCTTCATCAATAAGGTCGATCGCTTTATCCGGTAACTGACGATCGGAAATATAGCGATGCGATAAGGTCGCCGCCGCCACGATTGCCGGGTCAGTAATCTGTACATGGTGATGCAGTTCGTAACGCTCTTTCAGCCCACGCAGAATGGCGATGGTGTCTTCAACAGAAGGCTCGGCGACAAACACTTTCTGGAAACGACGCTCTAACGCGGCGTCCTTCTCTATATACTGACGATATTCATTTAAGGTTGTCGCACCAACGCAGTGAAGTTCACCACGTGCCAGCGCTGGTTTCAGCATGTTCCCGGCATCCATCGCACCGTCGGCTTTACCCGCGCCCACCATGGTGTGCAATTCGTCGATGAACAGAATGACGTTACCTTCCTGTTTCGCCAGATCGTTTAACAGGCCTTTCAAACGTTCTTCGAATTCACCACGATATTTCGCCCCGGCCACCAGCGCGCCCATGTCTAATGACAGTACGCGTTTGTTTTTCAGCCCTTCAGGCACTTCACCATTGATGATGCGCTGCGCCAGACCTTCGGCGATCGCCGTTTTACCAACACCGGGTTCACCAATCAGCACCGGGTTATTTTTGGTACGGCGTTGCAGCACCTGAATTGTCCGGCGAATTTCTTCATCACGACCGATGACCGGATCCAGTTTGCCCTGCTCGGCACGTTCGGTCAGATCGATAGTGAATTTTTTCAATGCCTGACGTTGGTCTTCGGCATTCTGGTCATCCACTTTCTCACCTCCACGCATTTGATCGATAGCCGCAGTAATCTTCTCGGCCGTTGCGCCGCTGGCTTTTAACACATCTGTTAATGAGCCACGGTCTTTCATCACTGCCAAAACAAAGAGTTCTGACGAAATAAAGGTATCGGCACGTTGCTGTGCCAGTTTGTCACAAAGATTTAAAACACGAACCAGCTCATGGGATGGTTGAACATCTCCGCCGGTCCCTTCAACTTGCGGCAAACGCCCCAAAGCCTGATCAACGTCCGTGCGCAGTTTCTGGGTATCAACCCCGGCTGCTGTTAATAAAGGGCGCACGGTTCCGCCTTCCTGAGTGAGCAAAGCGCTCATCAGGTGGACAGGTTCGATAAATTGATTGTCGCGCCCAAGCGCGAGAGACTGAGCATCCGCGAGGGCAAGCTGGAATTTACTTGTAAGACGATCCAGACGCATAACACCTCCAATACTGAACAAAATTGCTACTGGAGATTAAATGAGGTCAACCCTCACGTTTTCAAGGTTATCTTGTCAGTATATTAGGAAGGCAACAGCGATGCGCGATGGATCGTCTTGATTAGACAGGTTATCTCAGCCAAATTAAACTTGCCAGCCGTCCAGTGATCCCATCGCGTCGGTAAGAGTAAAATTTGCTGTTGTCAGACACGGTGCAATATTCACCACCGTAGATGGCGCTTACACCCGCAGATTGCAAGCGCAAGCGAGCAAGCTGATAGATATCGGCCATGAATTTCGTTCCGGCAGGAACAAAAGCGCAAGAGGATTCAGGATCCACAGCCATAAAGGCTTCACGAACCTCGGCTCCCACTTCAAAATTCGACGGACCAATTGCCGGGCCGAGCCACGCAATTACATCCCCCGGATTTGCCCTAAAGCACGCCAGGGTATTTTCCAGTACACCTGCACACAAACCGCGCCAGCCCGCATGAGCGGCCCCCACTTCATCCCCTGCACGGCTACAAAACAACACGGGCAGGCAGTCTGCAGTCATTGCCGCACAAACTACACCAGGCTCACAGGTATAGGCAGCATCAGCAATCAGGGTGGGTGTAACGGGAGTCAGTGAAGTGAGTCGGGCAACATCGGTGCCGTGAACCTGTTCGAGCCAGTGCGGCGCGGCAGGTAAACCACCAAGCGCAATCAGTCGCTGGCGGTTGGCAGCTACATGTTGCGGATTATCCCCGACATGACTGCCGAGATTGAGGGAACCGAAAGGAGACAAACTAATGCCTCCTTTGCGGGTTGTTGCATATGACCGAACCGACGCCGGTTGCGGCCATTGAGGCCTGATAAGCGCACTCATTACCAGTTCATCTGGTCCTTGAACTCTTCGGTATCCGCTTTCAGCGCAGTTATCAGGTCAACCATATCCTGAGGAAGTGGGGCATGCCACTCCATCTGAATACCGGTGACGGGGTGATAAAGACGAAGCATGGTCGCGTGCAGCGCCTGACGATCGAATCCGCGCAGCGTATTGATGAACGTTTCGGACGCCCCTTTCGGCAAACGTGGACGGCCGCCATAAAGCTGGTCGCCTAACAACGGATGGTTGACGTGAGCCATGTGCACACGGATCTGGTGAGTACGACCCGATTCGAGACGCAGACGCAGACGCGTATGGGCACGGAAATGCTCCATGATGCGGTAATGCGTGGTCGCTGGTTTACCCATCGGATGAACTGCCATATGCGTACGTTTGGTGGAATGACGCGCAATCGGCTCATTCACCGTGCCGCCTGCCGTCATTGTACCAATGGCCACAGCTTCGTATTCGCGGGTAATTTCGCGAGCCTGAAGAGCCATCACCAGATGCGTTTGCGCAGGAACTGATTTCGCGACAACCATCAGACCAGTGGTATCTTTATCGAGACGGTGAACGATGCCGCAGCGCGGGACGTCCATGATTTCAGGGTAATAATGCAGTAACGCATTCAGTACCGTACCGTCTGGATTTCCTGCGCCTGGGTGAACAACCAGATCGCGGGGTTTATTGATGACTAAAATATCGCTATCTTCATAGACGATATCTAATGGGATATCTTGTGGCAGCCAACGCGCTTCTTCTTCAATTTGCGCATCGATTGCGATAGCCTCGCCACCCAACACTTTTTCTTTAGGTTTGGTCACTTTTTTGCCGTTGACCGTGACCCGGTCGTCCAGGATCCAATCTTTTATGCGAGATCGTGAATAATCAGGGAACAATTCGGCCAAAGCCTGATCTAACCGTTGACCGAGTTGAGATTCGGCCACCGTTGCGGTGAGTTGTACTTGTTGTGCCATATGCAGCTTCTTGGTTAACGTTGGGTTTTCACGGCGATGCCGTTTAAAATAATGTGCTATTGTAGCTGGTCTTTGTCGGGAGCTTAACGGACAGTCTCCCAGAATAACACCTGAGGATAATCAAAACGTCATGACGCGTGTGAAATATCTGGTGGCAGCAGCCACGTTGAGCCTGGCGCTGGTCGGTTGCTCCAGTTCCAAAGAAACGGTTCCCGATAACCCGCCTAACGTCCTTTATGCCACTGCCCAGCAAAAGCTGCAGGACGGTAACTTTAAAGGCGCGATTGCGCAATTAGAAGCGTTGGATAACCGCTATCCATTTGGGCCTTATTCGCAGCAAGTTCAGTTAGATCTGATTTATGCCTATTACAAGTCTGCTGACTTGCCAATGGCTCAGGCCTCAATTGATCGCTTTATGCGTCTCAATCCTACCCATCCAAATATCGACTACGTCATGTATATGCGTGGTTTAACGGATATGGCGCTGGATGACAGTGCGTTGCAAGGATTCTTCGGTGTTGATCGTTCTGACCGCGATCCGCAGCATGCACGTGCAGCCTTCCGTGATTTCAGCCAGCTGATCCACGCATATCCAAACAGCCAGTACGCGACTGATGCGACTAAGCGTTTGGTATTCCTGAAAGAGCGTCTGGCGAAATACGAGCTGTCAGTGGTGCAATACTACACTAAACGTGGTGCTTACGTCGCTGTCGTTAACCGTGTAGAGCAAATGCTGAAAGATTATCCGGATGCGCATGCAACGCACGAAGCGCTGCCGTTGATGGAAAGTGCCTATCGCGAACTGCAGCTGAACAACCAGGCTGATAAAGTCGCGAAAATTATTGCCGCCAATAGCGCTGCATAATTTCAAATGTCCGAACACAAAAACGGTAGCTCAGGCTGCCGTTTTTTTTGTTCTTTTTTTGGCATTAATGAAATGAGCTAAGTAAGAGAAACCGAGGGGATTAAAAAACAAGCAAAAAGTGATTGATACAAAAGAGGAAGTGCGGCACTGATCTTATCAATCATGCTTCATCCCGATGTAAGTCTCAAGGCATTTACCCCCATAAATTACTCTGAGTCACAGAATCGTCTGAGTTGACAAAAAGTGACAAAAAACCGCGATACAGGGGACGCAATTCATAAAAAAGGCTGGTATGTTGGATTCATCGGAGACGGAAAGAAGAGAGGTAAATTATATGACAGTCAACATTACCAGCAAGCAAATGGACATCACCGCCGCTATTCGTGACCACATCGAAGGCCGTCTGAAAAAACTGGAAAAATGGCAAACTCAGTTAATTAACCCGCACATTGTTCTGTCGAAAGAACCACAGGGATTTGTCGCCGATGCGACCATCAGCACGCCAAACGGCCAGCTGATTGCCAGTGCCACCCATGATGATATGTATGCCGCTATTAACGAGATGACCGCGAAACTTGAACGTCAGCTCAATAAAGCGCAACACAAAGGTGAAGCCCGCCGTGCAGAGTCCGGCGTTAAGGAACTGAACCTGGAACCGGTGGAGGAAGAAGAGGAATAACCGGGTTGTCAAAATGACCGTTAATAACGCGCTCCAGTGAGCGCGTTTTTTGTGCCCAAAGGAAATCTTATTGACACAGGGAAAACCCTGCGGTTACTTTAAGACTCTGCTCACGTTTAAGGACATCACGACTTCATGAATACCCGTCTGTTTTTCTTCGCATTCTTTTTTACCTTCCCCTGATTGGGAGGCGTTTCGTCGCGAAAGAATGAATGCGAAGACGAACAATAAAGCCTCCTGAAAAGGGGGCTTTTTTTATGCCTGCGTTTCACACGATTTTACTGAAAGAAAGAACATCAAAAAGGGTACTAACATGACCGAGAACTCATTGCTGGCACTGCGCGAACGCATCAGTGCGTTGGATCTGAAACTGCTGGCGTTACTGGCAGAACGTCGGACACTGGCAACAGAAGTCGCGCAATCCAAAATGCACACTCACCGGCCCATCCGCGATAAAGAACGTGAAAAAGAACTGATTAACTCGCTGATAGTGGAAGGGAAAAAGCAGGGGCTGGACGGACATTACATCACCCGCGTTTATCAGCTGATCATCGAAGACTCCGTCTTAACGCAACAGGCATTGCTGCAGCAGCATCTCAACAAAACCAATTCTGACTCTGCCCGCATTGCTTTCCTCGGTCCTAAAGGCTCTTACTCACATCTTGCCGCGCGCCAGTTCGCCGCCCGCCATTTCGAACAATTCATCGAATGCGGTTGCCAGAAATTCCAGGACATTTTCTCTCAGGTGGAAACCGGACAAGCTGATTACGCCGTTCTGCCGATTGAAAATACCAGCTCCGGTTCGATCAATGACGTCTACGATTTGCTGCAACATACCAGCCTCTCTATCGTCGGCGAACTGACGAATCCGATCAATCACTGCGTGCTGGTGGGAACTGATACCGATCTCTCGCAGATCCAGACAGTGTACAGCCATCCGCAACCGTTCCAGCAATGCAGTCAGTTCATTAATCGTTTCCCGCACTGGAAAATTGAATACTGCGAAAGTACCGCTGCTGCAATGGAAAAAGTCGCAGCCGCCAATTCCCCGCATGTTGCCGCCCTCGGCAGCGAGGCGGGTGGTGCGCTCTATCACTTGCAGGTGCTGGAACATAATCTGGCCAATCAGCAGGAAAATATCACCCGCTTCATCGTACTGGCGCGTAAAGCGATTGAAGTCACCGATCAGGTGCCGGCCAAAACCACTTTAATTATGGCAACAGGGCAACAGGCCGGTGCGCTGGTGAATGCACTTTTGGTGCTGCGTGAACAGGGCATCATTATGACCAAGCTTGAATCCCGTCCAATCAACGGCAATCCGTGGGAAGAGATGTTTTATATCGATGTGCAGGCCAACTTGCGTTCGGAAGAGATGAAAAAGGCGTTGAAAGATCTGGCGCCGATCACCCGCTCTCTGAAGGTTCTTGGTTGTTATCCAAGCGAAAACGTCGTTTCCGTCGATTTGTAATTTTCCAAATAAAAAGGGCGCTGCACAATGCAACGCCCTTCTCTTCGATCCCTTCTGCACAACTCACTTACGGTTGTCGTTCGCCTGTCTGAGCAACGCACCGCTTTCCTTCAGGAAACGAGGCGCATAATCGCCAAACCAGTTTTCTACTTTCCTGAATTTATCGATAAATGCCTGTTTGTCACCCTTCTCCAACAGGGCCAGCGCATCACCAAAACGCTGATAATAACGTTTGATCAGCGCCAGATTACTTTCTGAAGACATAATGATGTCTGCATAAAGCTGCGGATCCTGAGCGAACAACCGCCCGACCATTGCAAGTTCAAGGCGATAAATCGGCGAGGACAGTGCCAGCAACTGCTCGATCTGCACATTCTCTTCGCACAGATGCAGGCCGTAAGCAAAAGTCGCAAAGTGACGCAGTGCCTGAATGAATGCCATGTTCTGATCGTGCTCGACGGCGCTGATTTTGTGCAAGCGCGCGCCCCAGACCTGTAACTGTTCGAGCAACCACTGGTATGCCTGCGGTTCACGGCCGTCACAATACACCACCACCTGTTTTGCCAGGCTACTGACATCCGGACCAAACATCGGATGCAGGCCAAGAACCGGCCCTTCATGCACCGCGAGCATCGCCTGAAGTGGACGATTTTTCACTGACGCCAGATCAACCAGAATACAGTCATCCGGTAGTTTAGGCAGGCGCGCAATCACTTCTTCGGTCAGGTGGATTGGCACGCTGACAATCACCATACCGGCGTTGGCCAGTAAGGTTTCAGCCTGTGGCCAGTCTTCCTGCTCAAGGACGTTGACCTGATAGCCAGACAGCTCCAGCAAACGGGTAAACAAACGCCCCATCTGACCGCGGCCACCGATAATCACCACCTGGCGCAGCGCAGGATGAAGCGTTTTAAAACCTTTGTCGTTTTCGCTTGAGTAGGACTCACGCATCACGCGGCGCAATACGTCTTCGATCAAATCCGGCGGGACACCAAGGTTCTGCGCTTCCTGACGACGTGAAGCCAGCATCGCTGCTTCACGTTCAGGCACATAAATCGGCAAACCATAACGGCTTTTGACTTCCCCGACTTCTGCCACCAGCGCCAGACGCCGTGATAAGAGATCTAACAACGCTTTATCTACGTCGTCGATCTGATCGCGCAACGCGTTAAGTTCTGCCACCATAAAAACCTACTCTCCTGCGATTCGTGCCGCCAGCGCGTCGCCCAGTTCCTGATGCATGGTGCGCAGCAGGGTTTCTGTGGTTTCCCAGTTAATGCAGGCGTCGGTTACCGACACACCGTATTTCATTTCTGAACGCGGTTGCTCAGAAGACTGGCTGCCTTCGTTCAGATGACTTTCCAGCATCAGGCCAGTGATGGAGCGGTTCCCGGCTTTAATCTGGTCAATCACTGACTGAGCCACAATGGTCTGGCGACGGTAGTCTTTGTTTGAGTTGCCGTGACTGCAATCTATCATCAAGGAAGGATGGAGTCCCGCATCGCTCATCTGTTTTTCGCACAGCTGAACGTCTTGTGCGCTGTAGTTTGGCGTCTTACCACCGCGCAGAATCACGTGACCATCCGGGTTACCCTGGGTTTGCAACAGGCACACCTGGCCAGCCTGATTAATCCCCACAAAACGGTGCGCCATTTCGGCAGCACGCATGGCGTTGATCGCCGTACCCAGACTGCCGTCGGTACCATTTTTGAAACCTACCGGCATAGATAAGCCAGACGCCATCTCGCGGTGAGTCTGCGACTCGGTGGTACGCGCACCAATTGCTGACCAGCTGAACAGATCCCCTAAGTATTGCGGGCTGTTCGGATCCAGCGCTTCGGTGGCCAGTGGCAGTCCCATACCCACCAGTTGCAACAGCAGGTTACGCGCAATGTGCAAACCGGCTTCTACATCAAAAGTACCGTCCATGTGTGGATCGTTAATCAGCCCTTTCCAGCCTACGGTTGTGCGCGGTTTTTCGAAGTAGACGCGCATGACAATGTACAGACGATCGCTTAACTCAGCAGCCAGCGTTTTCAAATGACGCGCGTATTCCAGCGCCGCATCCAGATCGTGAATGGAACAAGGGCCACACACCACGAGCAGTCGCGGATCACGGCCATGCACGATATCGGCGATAGTTTTACGTGCTTCGGCAATGCTGGTTTCATCGCTCACGCTCAGCGGAAAACGGTTTTTCAATTCTTCCGGAGTGATAAGAATTTGTTCAGCACTGATATGTACATTATTGAGGGCGTCTTTTTGCATGATCTTGATTCGCTCTTTGGGAAAATGGGCAGCCACGTGGGCATCTGCGAACAACATTACCACAGCGCGTAAAGTTATCAAGCCCAAGTTGTAAACTTAACATTACCAATTGGCGATAACATGCCACCAAGTGGAAGATTAAGTTTACATTCAGTGCATCAGTGGCGAACGAGGTGTACCGCCAAAGTTACAGGGAATGTGTCTTGCAGGGGAGAATCGAAATAAAACAGGAGAGAAGAAAGGCAGTGAAAACGTATTAAGGAGACATCCCTCAGCAAAGTAACGCTGCTGAGGGAAATAATTACAGGTTGCGATCCAGCGTCATAAAGACCTGTCCAAGCGCAGAAACATCATCCACACTGCATTCGAAATGGCTGTCCTGCCGAGCCACTTTCAGGCGGTTACCGGGAATGCGCGCCACATCATACACATCGACATCACCGTCTATATCCAGCAACCAGCGGCCATTTCCCGGATGCGTGCTGCCTAAATCGATAATCCACGAATGATTACCTTTCACTACATAGGCCGGTTCAGCCAGGGATCCGTCCAGCAGAGAGGGGTCCACCGCCCATACGCCTTCTTCCTCCAGCGCCCCGCCGCGTAATCTCAATTTTTTAAGCTGACGGACACTCTCAGACACCGCAGCAACGGAAGAGAACGTATCCTGCATTGTGCCTTTGCCGGTTGCCAGCCAGCGCAATGAAACGCCGGTATCCAGCGCACAGGCCACGACCACATCACCGGGGAAGTAATTCCTTCTTACCCAGGTACTTATCGTCCCAGAAGATAAACCATACAGATCACCCAGCTCTTTCTGCAGGCTAAAGCCGTACGCCTGAAGCATGCGCGACAGAACGGCTTTCCCTCCTTCGAGTTCATCTAATTGCATCTGGCGAAAACCCCTGAGCTTGTAAATACCAACTTGACAACTCGCAAATGCAAGTTTAGATTGTTTATGTAATGTACCGAACCTTGTCATGATACCAAATTTACGGCGCAGGGGGAGGATCAGTAAGAAATCTCACGAAGAACCTGAGGTCAGGAAATGAGGAGATGCGATGTTTTTAGGCACAGAGCAGCAGCGTCAGGCGGGTTTACGTCATATCGCACATCTTAAAGAAATCTACTTCTCTGAAACGCGAAATAAGGTGGGAGATATTTATGATCATGCTTCGGATAAATGGAAAACCACATTATGTTTTCACGCCGGTTTGAAACGCCGTCATATTTATCTGACTTATTCTGAACTGACATCTGATGAACAGTTAAAAATTATTCAGGCGTTATTATCGTTACGCCATTTTTCATCATCATTACGAGGAGAATTTATCGATGGCAGACTGGATTGATGAATCACAAGAACAGCAGATTAAAATGCTGCAAGAGCAGATAGCTCAGGCGATCAGCGCTCCGCGCCGCGCTTCAGCCCACTTTTGTGAAGACTGCGAAATGGCGATACCCGAACCCAGGCGTAAAATTATTCCCGGCGTTCAGCGTTGTATTGAATGTCAGGAATTAAATGAAATAAAACGCAGAAATTATCGATCCATTTAATTCATCCACATTTTTATTTTATTAGCATGACCTCCTGAATTTATTTATTTCTGGAACGGTATTCTATTACCTAAATTGCGGGATCACACTTATGCCAGATAATATCAGAGGAAGGATCGCCCCTTCTCCACCGCCTGCTTTTCAACACGCGACAGGCAAACCTTTTACCGGCGCCTGGTGGTGGAATGCTCCGCGAACTGCAATGGAAAATCCCCTCGAGAAACCACTGACCCGCGATTTCTGTCAGCGCCAGCAGTCTGCGCTTGCCTTAATCCACCGGCTTCCGCGCTGCCTGCGCGCGCCGCTCCAACAGCGTTATCATTTTTTACTGGCAACCAAAGGCGTGCGTGCCGCCTTTCATTTCCTGATGACGGTGTTCATGCAACGCCTGTGGCCGCGCATTCAGCGGGTAAATGCACGCCATCACTATTGCCGGCAGACCTCGCAAAAGCTACTTAGTACGGAGGAAGCATTTAACCGCCTGCCCGATCTGAATGACCAAAAGCTCAAACGTCTGGCGAACCAGCTGGCAACACATTTCCAGGATGCGTATGAACATCACTGTAATGAATGGCTGAGAAACTCGCCGGAAAACCCGGACATCCTGCTCAGTGATCGCCTGCAAAGCGAAATTTATAGCCATCTGGCGGCAATGGTCCGTGCCTGTCGCGTAACCCCGCTGTACTGGCGCGCCTTTCAAAAAGGGCGGATGACCGCGCACACCGCCGTTGCCAGTATTTCCCGGCTGGTCAGGGGGGAATGGTGGGAGAAGCAACTACGTGCGCAGCAGCGTCTGTGGCGGGAGTCACTGATGATCGCCTGCGGTTATGTAAGCCGGGCGACGTCACCTTATGCCAGTAAAAATGCCATCCGGGACGTCGCCTCCCGCCGTTTATCCGCACTGAATTATCTCAGGCAATGCGATATAGAGAACGTCGGATCCGGGGAAAGGCTGAGCCTGCTGAGCACCGTTTTGGCCAGCGTGTCGAATCCTAAACTTCGCCGTATGGAGTTAATGACGCTCATTGCCGGAGTCGAAGATGTGGCTGACCTGCAACAGGATCGCGGGCTGTTCATCACCCTGACCACGCCGTCAAAATATCATCCGCTGAGAACGACCGGCGCGCATTCAGCCCCGCTGTTTAATCAAAAATGGAATACTCACGCGTTTACCCCGAAAGATGCCCAGCGCTATCTGGTCGCCGTCTGGGCGAAAATCCGCACCACGTTAAAAGATCGTCACCTCAAAGTGTACGGTGTCCGGGTCGTTGAGCCGCATCACGACGGTACGCCACACTGGCACATGATGCTGTTTACGCCGCCGGCGCAGCAACAAAAAGTCATCGAGATTATGCGCAAATACGCGCTGGAAGAAGATGCGGACGAACCCGGCGCCGCTGAGTCACGCTTCAATTGCAAGCCACTCAACCGCGGAGGTGCAGCCGGATACATCGCCAAATATGTGGCGAAAAATATCGACGGTTATGCGCTGGAAGGAGAAACCGATTTTGATTCCGGGCGTCTGCTGACTGATGTCGCCACCACGGTTACGGCCTGGGCATCCACATGGCGGATCCCACAGTTTCACGCCATCGGCATTCCCTCGGTCGGCGCTTACCGCGAATGCCGTCGAATCCGCAATGTCAGCCTCGCCGGTCAGTTTGGTGAACGGGTCGAAGCCGTGCGCTTCGCGGCTGATAACGGCGATTACGCTGGCTACATTCAGGCGCAGGGCGGCATTCATATCGGGCGCAAAGCGCAAACGGTCCGGGTCGCACGTCAGCTGAGTGAAGAGCTCAATGCCTACGATGAACCCCGGCAAAAAGTTGTCGGGATATATGCTCCGCATCTCGGTGCATCGCGGATATTTCTGACGCATACCGAAAGCTGGCGCATCGTCCGTCACCGGCTGCCGCCTCAGGAAAAATCGCTGAAAAACGCTGCCTTTTACCCGCCTTGGAGTTCTGGCAATAACTGTGGAACCGCAATCCGTCGTCGGGACATGGGAATCATTCAAAAACCAGACTAATAAAAATTAATCCATCAATTCAATGAATTATAAATTTTAAAATGCCCGGAGTGTTGACGTATTAGATCAATTAAAGAATACTGTATATAAACACAGTATCTGGCGAGGGGAGAAAATGGAAAACCTGACTAAACAAGAGCTAACGTTGTCCAGGATACAGCTGATCGCGGACATTTCGCAGACGGCGCAATGTAATCCACAAGAATTTCTTGTCGTAATGTCTCTGATTTCAGAGCTGGCCAGCCAGGCGCTGACCGAGGAACATCACGATGCGCTCTATTACAATGGCAGCACTGACGACGCCCACTGATCGCCAGATATGACCGGCGGTGTTAGTCAACGTACCCGGCGCTTACCCTTCCCAGCTCAGGCCGGACTAAGCGCCCCGCCATTTCCCCTGTTTTCCCCTTTCCTGTTGTGCCAATAGTTTCACAACCCTCCCTGATTGCCGCTTTCCTCCCTCTTGCGCAGACTGAAATCACCTCCTGACGATTTCATTCATTTTGCGGAGAACCCCAATGAAATTTTATGCACAACAAGGCGATACCCTCGATTCACTGTGCTGGCGCTATTACGGCCGAACCGCAGTGGTGGTCGAAAAAGTCTTTGCGGCCAATAAAGGCGTTGCAGATTTAGGACCGCTGCTTCCCCACGGGACAGCGATTGAAATGCCCGATATTGCCGAACAACCGGTTCAGGAAACCCTCAAATTATGGGACTGAATACAGAACGCATCAGCTCCGCCTGCGCGTACTTCATCGCCACATCACTCACCTGGCTGGCGGGTATGACGTCGCAGGACATTGCCTTTCTGATCGGCTCGGCGGTCGGCATCGGCACTTTTTTAATTAACTGGTACTACCGGCGTAAAAGCTACCAGCTGCTGGCGCGTAAGGGCCTGAGCAAAGACATTTATGAAAACCTCAACTCTTAAGCGTTGCAGCGCCGCCGTGGTGTTAGGGCTGATGACCGCGCTGCCTGGGTATTTGTCATTGCAGGTTTCGGAGGACGGACTTCGCCTTATCACCGATTTCGAAGGCTGTCAGTTGCAACCCTATCAGTGCAGTGCGGGCGTGTGGACCAGCGGTATCGGCCATACGGCGGGAGTCAAACCGGCGGGCGCCATAACCGAACAACAGGCGGCGAAAAATCTGCTGGAGGATATTCAGAAAACTGAACGGGGGATCAAAAAATGTATGCCCGTGACCATGCCGCAGCCGGTCTATGACGCAGTGGTCTCATTCAGCTTCAACGTCGGCGCCACCGCCGCCTGCAAATCCACGCTGGCATACTTCATCAATAAACAGCAATGGCGGGAAGCCTGCGGGCAGTTACCGCGCTGGGTTTTCGTCAACGGTGAACGTAGCCACGGGCTTGAGCGCAGGCGTAACGCCGAACTGAATCTGTGTCTGAAGGGGGTGTAGATGCGCTGGATTCTGGCTCTTCTCGCGGTATTAACGCTGCTGACCGGCGTCCTGCTGCTTTCCAATCGCTCGCTGCAACACGATTTAACCCTCACTGGCCAGCAGCGGGATGCCCTGAAAGCGCAGCTGCAACAACGTGAAACGCTGATCGCCACACTTAACCAGCAGATGCGCCAGCGGGAACGAGCAGAGCTGGTATTACGTGAAAATCTGAGCACCGCTCAACGGGCGATGCAAACCCGCGAACATCTACGGCAGGGAGAACTTCATGACGATCCGCAATTGCGTCTTTGGGCTGACACCGCTTTGCCTGCTGCTGTTAGCCGGCTGCACCAGCGCCCCGCATTCAACAGCACCGGCGATTATTTACGTTGGCTGTCCGGCAGTCAGCCCGTGCCCGGTACCGTCCGCGCAACCGGCAACTAACGGGGATCTGAGCGCCGATATTCTCCAACTCGAATCTGCGCTGCTCAACTGCGGCCTGCAGGTGGAAGCCATCAAAACGTGTCAGGAGGCACAACATGCAAAAACCGAATCAACTGCAACAACGGCTGATTGAGCAGATCCCACTGTTTCAGTTTGCCCCTGAAAAACTGGTACTCATCACGGGTCAGGGCTATGTGGTGGCCACTGCGGCGGCTTCTTTGTCCTTTGAATATCGCTACCCGCTGACGCTGACCATCACGGACGACGACGCGCCGCTCAGTGAACAACTGGTCGATCAGGTGGTGGTGACGATCCTCGGCTGGCTGCGGGTCAACCAGCCCGAGATCCTCGGTAACGCCAGCCACCGGCTGAGCGATTTTACCTTCACTCAGCAGGAGCACAGCCTGACCTTGACGCTGCAACTGACTGAACGGGTGCAGGTCGCCGATCAGGATGACGTGCGTACGATTACGCATTTACCCGAGCCGCCGCTGCCGGAGAACGTCGCGCTGCCGCGCCAGGTTTACCTCAACGGAGAACTGATCAGCAGCTGGACCGTGTAACCCGCTGACATTCGTTGTGCCATCCGTTAACGGGCGGTCCTCGATTGTCGCCCAACCCTCTGAAACGGCATCCTTTATCCCATGAATACACATATCCAACTCAACGAAATCATGCGGCTGATTGGCAATCTGGTACGCATCGGAACGGTATCCGAACTGGATCTGCCAAACGCGCGCTGCCGCGTCACTACCGGCAGTAACGTCACGGCCTGGCTGCCGTGGATGACGCACCGTGCAGGCCGCACGCGCAGCTGGTGGGCACCTTCGCCCGGCGAACAGGTTCTGCTGCTGTCGCTCGGCGGTGAGCTGAACACCGCGTTCGTCTTACCGGCGGTGTTTTCCGATGCCATGCCTGCGCCGTCAGTGTCGGCAGATGCTATTCATCTGGCCTTCCCGGACGGAGCGGTAATTGAATACGAGCCGTCCGGCAGTGCGCTGAAAGTCACTGGCATCAAAACTGCAGTGGTCAACGCCACACAAAAAGTGGACGTCACCGCACCGGAAATCCGTTGCACCGCCAGCACGCGCATCACCCTTGATACCCCGGAAGTGGTCTGCACCCGCAAACTGACGGCCGGAACGCTGGAAGTGAAACAGGGCGGCACGCTGACAGGCAATCTCACCCACAGCGGCGGCAGTCTGACATCTAACGGCATCGTTGTGCATACGCATCGCCACAGCGGCGTGCAAACCGGCAACGGCCAAACCGGAGTTCCGCAATGAGTAATCCGAAATACACAGGCATGGCCAGAGACAGCGGCAAGGCGATTGAAGACCTCGAGCATATCAGGCAGTCGGTCAGCGATATTTTGAACACGCCGGTGGGTTCCCGTGTGATGCGCCGCAACTACGGCTCGTTGCTTTCAGAACTGACTGACCAGCCGCAAAACGGCGCACTGCGCCTGCAAATGATGGCGATTTGCTATACCGCGCTGCTGCAATGGGAACCGCGTATTTCTCTGAACGCTATCACTTTCGACACCGATTACACCGGCAAGATGGTGGTGGAACTGACCGGAAGCCGTAGCGATACGGCGACGGATTTTTCTCTCAATATTCCTGTGAGCTGACACTATGGCAACGATCGATTTGAGCCAGTTACCGGCCCCCGATGTGGTCGAGGAACTGGACTATGAAAACCTGTTTGAGGAACGTAAAAGTACGCTGATTTCGCTCTATCCCGCTGACCAGCAGGAAGCCATCAGCCGTACGTTGACGCTGGAATCCGAACCGCTGGTCAAATTGCTGCAGGAGAATGCTTACCGCGAACTGATCCTGCGTCAGCGGATCAACGAATCTGCCCGCGCCGTCATGGTGGCCTATGCAACCGGAAACGATCTGGATCAGCTAGCCGCGAACTTCAACGTCGAGCGTCTGGTGCTCCGGGCCGCTGACAACGCCACCATTCCACCGACCGCCGCCGTGATGGAAGCCGACACCGATTTGCGTATGCGCATTCCACAGGCCTTCGAAGGACTGAGCGTAGCAGGTCCGACAGGCGCCTATGAGTATCATGCGCGTTCGGCGGACGGACGGGTGGCGGATGCCTCAGCAATCAGCCCCTCTCCCGCGGAAGTAACCGTCACGATTTTATCCCGTGATAACAATGGTTCGGCATCTTCTGACTTGTTGCTCACTGTCGAAAAAGCGCTGAATGACGAAGACGTTCGCCCGGTGGCCGATCGCGTCACCGTTCAGGCAGCGGAGATTGTTCCGTATCAGATAGAGGCGGTTCTTTACGTCTTACCCACCCCAGAAATCGAACCAGTACGTGCGGCTTCAGAAGCTCAGCTTAAAACTTATATCAACACGCAAAGCCGCTTAGGGCGCGATATCAGACTGTCCGCCATTTATGCAGCCTTACATGTTGAAGGGGTTCAACGCGTGGAGTTGTCTGCTCCGCAGGCCGACATCGTTTTGGATAAAACACAGGCGTCACTCTGTACTGCGTATTCGCTGACTGTCGGAGGATCCGATGAATGATCGGCTGCTGCCTTCTGGGTCAACGCAGCTGGAAGTTGCGGCTGCGCAGGCGTTAGCGCAAATAGGCCGTCTCAAAGTTCCTCTGCGCGAACTCTGGGATCCGCAGACTTGCCCTCTGACATTATTGCCCTATCTCGCCTGGGCATTCTCCGTCGACCGCTGGGATGAAAACTGGACTGAATCCGCGAAACGTTCTGCCGTGCGCGCCGCCTGGTTTGTGCATAAACATAAAGGCACAGTTGGCGCATTACGGCGGGTAGTGGAACCCCTCGGTTATTTAATCCGTATCACCGAATGGTGGCAGACCCACGATAATCCCGGCACTTTTCGGCTCGATGTGGGCGTGCTTGAAACGGGTATTACTGAAGAGATGTATCTTGAGCTTGAGCGTCTGATTGCTGATGCCAAACCCTGTAGCCGCCATTTGATCGGCCTCTCAATCAATCTGGACGTCACCGGTGATTTTTATATTGCCGCAGCCACCTACGACGGCGAAGAGCTGACCGTTTATCCCTATATCCCTGAAACTATTACTGCGTCCGGTGCTGGATTTACCGGTTCAGCAATCCATTTAATCGACAACCTGAGAGTAAATTATGACAGCTAAATACTATGCCCTGCTGACCAATCTGGGCGCAGCAAAACTGGCCAACGCTACGGCACTCGGAACGCAACTCAGCCTGACTCAAATGGCGCTAGGCGATGGCGGTGGTGTATTACCCACCCCCGATCCCGCACAAACAAAATTAATTGGTGAGAAACGACGGGCAGCACTTAATTCGCTGAGTGTTGATCCGGAAAATACCAATCAGATTATTGCCGAGCAAATCATACCCGAGGATCAGGGAGGATTCTGGATCCGGGAAATTGGGTTATTTGATCAGGACAATACGCTGATTGCCATCGCCAATTGCCCGGAAACGTATAAACCACAACTCCAGGAGGGGAGCGGCAGAACACAAACCGTCCGTATGATTTTAGTGGTGAACAGCACTGAAGCCGTGACGTTAAAAATCGATCCCTCTGTGGTGCTGGCAACGCGAAAATATGTCGATGATAAAGTGATTGAAGTAAAAGCCTACGCAGACGATCTGATGGCGAAGCATGTGGCGGCAGCAAATCCACATCCACAATACGATCTGCCGGTGGGCATTCCCCTTCCCTGGCCTACAGCAACCGCGCCAGCAGGCTGGTTAAAATGTAATGGCGCAGTATTTGATAAGGTGAAATATCCTAAACTGGCGCTAGCCTACCCTACTGGTAAATTACCTGACTTACGCGGTGTATTTATACGAGGTTGGGATGACGGGCGCGGCGTAGATGCTGAACGTGAAATTTTGAATTATGCATCAGACAAATTACGTAAACATTCCCACTCATTACTCTTTGGTTCAGGAATTGGGCAAAAAGTTCCAGCTATAAATGAAGAATATCGTCAAGGAGCAGATAAAGCATATTTTGCGGGTAGTGGAGCGAGTGGGATCTATATAACTGAAGAAGGTGAAAATGAAACTGCACCTTGCAACATAGCATTTAATTATATCGTTCGCGCAGCCTAAGCTAAATGATTAAAGCCATTACATAAATCATAAAAATGATAATTTAAATATATAAAGAGATAATAAATATTATCTCTTTTTTACCCCCCTCTGTTGTGTCACTCCCCCCACGCCTGCCATTGAATGCGCTTTCTTTTGTGAACCGGCATCCTTGCTTCACCCCCCACAACAGAGAGAGTCACCCTGATGGCTGATTATCATCACGGCGTTCGTGTCGTCGAAATCAATGATGGCACCCGCGTTATTTCCACTGTTTCAACTGCAATTATCGGCATGGTATGTACCGCAGAAGATGCGGATGCCACCACGTTTCCGCTCAACACACCGGTCCTGATTACCGACGTTTTGGCTGCCAGCGGTAAGGCGGGTAAAACCGGGACACTGCGTGCGGCACTGCTGGCTATCGCGGATCAATGCAAGCCCGTCACCGTGGTCGTGCGTGTTGCGACCGGCGCGGATGAAGACGCCACCACCAGCAATATTATTGGCGGTTCGGATGCCAACGGTCGTTATACCGGCATGAAAGCCCTGCTTTCTGCGCAGGCAGAATTAGGCGTGAAGCCTCGTATCCTGGGCGTTCCGGGCCTGGATAATCAGGCTGTCGCCACCGCACTGGCGGGTGTATGTCAGCAGCTGCGTGCCTTCGGCTATATCAGCGCTTACGGCGCAAAAACGCTTTCCGATGCAATCAAATACCGCGACAACTTCAGCCAGCGTGAGCTGATGCTGATCTGGCCGGATTTTGTGAACTGGAATACGGCTACCAGCCAGTCTGATATTGCTTACGCCACTGCACGCGCTTTGGGCTTGCGCGCCAAAATCGACCAGGAAACCGGCTGGCATAAAACCCTGTCAAACGTCGGCGTGAATGGCGTGACCGGTCTTTCCGCCAGCGTATTCTGGGATTTACAGGCGAGCGGTACCGATGCTGACCTGCTAAACGAAGCCGGTGTGACGACGCTGGTGCGCAAAGACGGCTTCCGCTTCTGGGGCAACCGTACCTGCAGCGACGATTCACTGTTCATCTTCGAAAACTACACCCGTACCGCGCAAGTGCTGGCCGATACCATGGCGGAAGCACACATGTGGGCGGTCGACAAACCCATGACCCCGTCGCTGGTGCGCGACATGATCGACGGCATCAAAGCCAAAATGCGCGAAATGAAATCAGCGGGTTACATCATTGATGGCGATTGCTGGTACGACGAAACCGCTAACACCGCGGAAACCCTGAAGGCTGGCAAGCTGTATATCGATTATGACTACACGCCGGTTCCGCCTCTGGAAGATCTGACCCTGCGCCAGCGTATCACCGACTCTTATCTGGTGAACTTTGCCGCGTCCATCAACAGCTAAGGAGAGAATGACTCATGGCACTTCCTAAAAAATTGAAATACCTGAACCTGTTTAACGACGGTAACAGCTACCTCGGCCTGGTCTCTTCTCTGACCCTGCCGAAACTCACCCGCAAGCTGGAAAACTATCGCGGCGGCGGCATGAGCGGTTCGGTCGCGGTGGATTTCGGTCTCGACGACGATGCGCTGACGCTGGAATGGTCGATCGGCGGTCTGGACGAACTGGTTCTGCAACAGTGGGGCAGCGTCTCCGATATTCCTCTGCGTTTTGCCGGTTCCCTGCAGCGTGACGATACCGGTGATGTGTCAGCGGTTGAAGTGATGATGCGTGGCCGTCACAAAGAGTTTGATTTTGGTGAGTACAAGCAAGGTGAAGACACTGAAACCAAAGTCACCACCCAGTGCACTTACTTCAAACTGACTATCGACGGCAAAGAGCTGATTGAGATCGATACCGTCAATATGGTGGAAATCGTCAACGGCGTTGACCGCCTGGCTGAACACCGCACCGCACTCGGCCTGTAATTCCCTTCCCTGAGCCGGCACATGTTGCCGGCTTCACTTTCGTTTAAACAGGAAACCCTATGAGCCAGATTGAAAACAACGACAACACCGTGATTCTTGATGTTCCGCTCAAACGCGGCGATATGGAAATCACAGAAATTCAGGTGACCAAACCGACGGCGGGCAGCCTGCGCGGTATCGGGCTGGCGGCGCTGGCGAACGCCGAAGTCGATGCGCTGATCACTATTTTGCCGCGCATCACTTCTCCCAATCTCACCAAAGAAGAGTGCACACGCCTCGAGCTGCCTGACCTGATTGCGCTGGCGGGCAAGGTGATTGGTTTTTTATCACCGAAACCGGCGGCGTAAAGATCGCGCCCCGGCTCACCGTGGATGATCTGATGGCAGACATCGCGGTGATCTTCCACTGGCCGCCGTCCGAAATGGACGGCATGTCGCTCACCGATCTGTTGAGCTGGCGATATAAGGCACTGCAACGCAGCGGAGTCAAAACAGATGAGTAATGTCGAACAGTTACCCTCGACGCTGGGGAACATCAATAAGCAGCTAAAAGCGCTGAAAGCCGCGACGGAAAATGTCTGGCGAAATTTCACAATGCTGCCGGAAAAGACGTTATACAGCGTCATTTCAGATGATATCAGCGATGTCGTTCTGGACTTCCAGACGCTGGAGAAACAATCACGAGTGATGGAGGACTTCTCCGGCGCGCAATATAAGCTGATAACCGAAGGGCCGGGCGCATTCCTGCGCCAGCATTCTGTTGATCAACAGAGCCATGATCTTCGCGGTCAGGGCGTGAATACTGAACGACCTGCCATCCTTATCGGGCCACAAACCAGAGACATTAGCGGGCAAACGACACCCCGGCAGGAAAGCGCTGAAACAAACAAAAACGCGGGCATCGAAGCGATTAACTTTGCTCATCCCCAGCTTGAACGGGCAAAAGAATTCCTCAAGCCCGGTGCCGGGCTACAGGCCGCACTCTCTGAAGTCCAGTCGATGCTCGGCCTGAAAAATAACGATCCGCGTATGGCGGCGTTGCGTCAGCAAAGTCTGTCGATGGCAGCGTCTGGCCACGCGCCTTCTGAGGTTGTAGCCACGCAGAAGAAACTCGCCGGAGAAGGGCTGGATGCCAGTCAGGTTCTGGCGCAGACACCGGCTCAGCTCAACGGCGACACGCCGGACGCACAAATGGCCGTGACGGTGAAAGGTGACAACCTCGACGGCGATATCACCAAACTGTTTGCGACATGGGAAACCCTGCGCATCAATCTGTTTGAAGGGCAAAGCTCGGCGCTGCGCGAACTGACGCAAACCGCCACCGGCTGGCTGACCACGCTCAATACCTGGATAACCGATAATCCACAACTGGTGAATTCCCTGCTCGGCCTTGCTTTAGGGATTACCGGCATTGTCGGTGCACTGAGTTCAGTGAGTGCAGCCATCGCGCCGGTGCTGAGCGGCATCAATATGCTGATGGCCGGAACCGCAGTACTCGGCCCCCTCTTCACCAGCACCGGCGGCATGATTGCAGCCGCTTTTGCAGCCATCGGGTTACCGCTGTTGCCGGTCATCGCACTGATTGCCGGTATTGGCATCGCCATCGTAAAACTTTGGGAGCCGATCAGTGCTTTTGTCAGCGGTTTAGTCTCGGGTTTCAGTTCTGTCATAGGGCCGATCACCCTCACATTCGCACCTTTCAAAGCTGCGCTCGGGTGGATAACTGATTTGTTTACGCCGATTAAATTTACGCAGGATCAGCTGGCGGGCTTTAGCAACGTTGGCAAACTGGTTGGGGAAGCCATCGGAGAAATTTTCGTGACGCTGACGAATGCCGTCTCTCAAATCGGGGAAGTCTTTAACTGGGCGCGTAAAGGCGTCGATTCCGTTCTGAATATTTTCAGCAGTGATTCCGATGAACCGGCTGAGAACCTGAGTGCGCCAGCGACCTTTGCGCCGAATATTTCGCCGACAGGCGGAACGCTCAGCCTGTACCAGCCAGCTAAAAACAGCGTTGCCAATAATCTGACCGATAACCGGGCAACGACCATGAATTTCAGTTTTACCGCCACGCCTGAAACAGACTATCCGAAAATTCAGGGCTTTATTAACCAGGCAATGAATGAGCGTGACAGGAATGACGAGAATGCGCTGCACAGCCAGTTCAGTAACGGAGGCTTCTACTCATGATGATGTCGCTGGGTTTATTTGTATTCAAACTGAGCACTCTCCCCTATCAGACCACCAATCATCAGGTGAATTACACCTGGGCGGAAAACGCCCGTTTCGGCCAGCGGGCGGTTTCGCAATTTCTCGGACCGGGCAAGGAAACGTTGAAGCTGACGGGACAACTCCTGCCGGAACTGACCGGCGGCATGCGCTATCTGCAAACCCTGCAAAGCATGGCGGATTCAGGCCGGGCGTGGCCGCTGATTGAAGGCAACGGCACTATTCATGGCATGTTTGTCATTGAGAGCCTGACCAATGACAACGGCGAATTCAATTCAAACGGGCAGGCGCGAAGTATTTCTTTCAGCGTCATTCTTAAACGGGTGGATGAATCTCAGGCCGCCATGTTTGGTGACCTGATGGCGCAGGCTGAAGGTTTGTATAACAAGGCCAGTTCGGCAATTGGTAATTTTATTACCGGAGGATAACGATGCTTACCGATCTTCAGTTACCCGCTGGCGCACGGATCGCGCCGGCTTTTACCCTGAAAATTAAAAATAAGGTGCTGGAACAGAGTGTTACAGACCGCATCATCAGTCTCACCGTCAATGACAAGAGCGGATTCGCGGCTGATGATCTGACGCTCAAATTCGACGATGCCGACGGACAACTGCAAATGCCCGCCAGAGGCACTCTTCTGCATTTGCATATCGGGTGGTCGAAACAGGCTTTGTACGACTGCGGGTACTTCATTGTGGATACCGTGACCCATCAGGGATCACCAGATATTGTGATCATCACCGCCCGCAGTGCCGATTTTCGTGGGATATTCGAGACGAAACGCAGCCAGTCTTATGATGACTACACGCTGGGTGCGATCGTAAGGATCCTCTCAGCGCGCAATAATCTCTCTTTGCCGGTTATCGCGCCGGAGCTCGACAGCATTAAGATCCCGCACATCGATCAGACCGATGAGAATGACGGATATTTCCTCACCCGGCTGGCACAAAACTTCGGCGCGCAGGCCACGGTGAAAAATGGCGCTATTATTTTTTTTAAACCTTATTCGGCCAGGAGCGCTTCCGGGCAAGCGCTGCCGTGGAAAACGCTGGTGCGCAGCGACGGCGATGAGCATGTTTTCAAGGTGATTGATCAGAAGGCCTTTAGCGGCGTGATTGCCCAGTCTTATGATGTGAAAGCGGCGGCTACCAGCAGTGTAGCCTTGAAAAGAATACCGCCTGCAAACTCCACCTCGCAAAAACAACATCCGGCAGCAACCAAAGCGGCGGTTACTGAGTCTTCTGAAACAGCGCCACCGCTAAAAAGTTATACCGCCGGGTCCGGGGCAAATGTCCTCAAACTCCAAAAAATATATCCCGATGAAGCGTCCGCGAGGCGCGCAGCGGACTCTGCTTTTAATCAGATCCAGGCGGATTCAGCATCATTTAGCATCAGACTGGCAATGGGCCGTGCCGATCTCAGCGCTCAGACACCGCTGAATGTGCAGGGTTTTAAAAATGTGATCGACGACCAGCGCTGGATTATCGACTCGATTGAACATAGCCTCAATGAAAAAGGGTTTACAACAAAGTTGAATTTGAAGATTTACGTGGCGGATATCACGTATCAGTCATCAATATCACAACCATAAACTTGCTTTTGCAAGTTTATGGCTCCATAATGACCTCATCGCTTACCTGTCATGCCGGAGGTTTTTATGATGCATTGCCCGCTTTGTGGAAAAGTCGCCCACACACGCTCAAGCCGATATCTGAGTGAGTCTACCAAAGAACGGTATCATCAGTGCCAGAACATCGAGTGTAGCTGCACCTTTGCCACACACGAATCCGTCGCTCGCGTCATTTCAAAACCTGGGAGCGAAAAATCAGCGGCGTAGTAAAATTAAGGTCATTCAGAGATAAAAAAAGGGGTTAGCCATTGGCTAACCCCTTGTTCTCTATTAACTAGTCGATGTCGCGTTAGCGATACCTTAGTTAAGACGCTTTTAAGGCGACATATTGAATTACATAGCTTTTTATTATTATTCAGTAAGTTAAATCAATACTTAACGCAATGAAATGCAGTGTTATGCAACCTCCGCCGCCACTTTGCCGCCATTTTTGAAAGCTAACGGATTCAAGTTTATCGCCTCTTCCAGGTGGTCTGGAGCAAAGTGTGCATAGCGCATTGTTTCACGAATATTGGCATGACCGAGTATGCGCTGAAGCACCAATATATTGCCGCCGTTCATCATGAAATGAGATGCAAAAGTGTGTCGTAAGACATGCGTTTTTTGCCCTTCTGGTAGTTCGATATCTGTAAGGGCTAACGCCTTTTTAAACTCTTGATAGCATGGTTTGAACATCTTACCCTGCATCACTTTTAGTTCATCATACAGCCAGTCTGCTATCGGGACGGTTCGGTTTTTCTTACCCTTGGTTTTGAAAAACGTCAGTTTATTCGGTGACAACTGAGAACGACTCAGCCCTTCGGCCTCACTCCAGCGCGCTCCTGTTGCTAAGCAAATCTTGACAATACAAGTTAGGTTTTCTTTTCCATAGCGTTCACATGCTGCAATCAGTTCCTTGATCTGCGCGTCTGTGAGCCAGGACATTTCCTTTTCTTCTTCTTTAAACGTTCGCACACCATCCAGCGGATTCGGGAGCGACCATTCACCTAATCGCTTTAGCTCGTTGAACATAGCATCAAGATACTGTTGCTCTCTATTCACTGTTATCGGTTTGGCAATCCATTTCTCTGGATTCTCATGATAACCATTGCTGATTTCTCCCCGCAGGCGCTTACCTCGATATGTTGACCAATCTTTAGCTGTTAACTGTGAGGCAATTGGATCCTTAAGACCGTTACAAATAATATGTAACTTCCCCATGCGAGACTTGCCAGCAGAAAGCGTCTGACCGTGAAGCTTATCCCAAAGCTCAATTAGTTCACTGAGCTTACGCCGATCCGCCTTCTCACCGAGCCACGGCTTATTCTTGGCTTCTTCCAGAGTGTAAGTTTCAAAAGCTACGGCCTCTCCCTTTGTGGCAAACGTCTTGCGCAGGCGCTTTTTATCGCGTCCGTTCGGATAACATTCAACAAGCCATAATCCTGAGGGGAGTTTTCTTACAGTCATTTCTGTTTACCATCTGAGGAAGCCAGGAACACATCTGATGCGTGTCTTTTACTATTGAAAGCCCGCATTAAAAGGCTTTCAATATAATCAGAGGTTTTGGACGTGTTGTTATTTATTAGTATACAAGCGGGTTTTGGACAAAAGAGTTACTTTGGATTCATCCGGTTGAAGCTTTCCAGCTTCATCGCATGTTGTACGAGGAGATTCGAAAGCATATCCCGAATAGCTAAACTTATTCAGAATGTGTACTTCCTTTGTATTTTTTAAATATGCGGAATTATTGCTATTCATCCAGGCCGGAGAGCACACACCCAAAATTGCATTATCATATATATCAGGCGTTATTGAGGCTTCATTTAATACAACTGTAATGATGCCACGGTCATCACTTATAGATATAGGTTGCATATCATTTAGAGATTTCTGTAATTCTGTTAAGTTCGCTGATTTCGCAAACGTTCCAAATGATGATAGTGCCATTAATGCAACTATTGTCCTTTTCATGAAGATTCCTTAAAAATGTATTTCTGTAGTAGTAGCGATCAACCCAATGGCTTTTAACTCATTGGATAAACACTGAAATTCTGTTGACTCATTTTTAACTTTTAATTTATTACCAGGTAAACGAGAAATATTATAAACATCGATATTTCCATCTAAATCTATAAGCCATTTACCATTGGCGATATTATTAACAGCCAAGTCCGCGAGCCAAATATAACGGCCTGAAAAAATAAATGCTGGCGAACTGATGCCGGGTGGCAGCATGGATGATGCCGTGCTCACGGTTCCGGAGGCTTTCAACTGACCGGCAGTTAACTGATATTTATTAATACTCTGCGCTGACGGTGTTTCTGGTGCATGGCTTACCGAAACCTCTATCTGCTGCTGAGGTTTCGGTGACGATTGACCTGTCGCCAACCAATACAGTGGGACTCCAGTATCTAGGGCACAAGTGATAACTACCTCACCAGGGAAAAAATCTCGCCGTATCCAGGTACTGATGGTTCCTGATGAAAGGTGGAAATAATCACCGAGTTCTGTCTGAGTTTTAAAACCATAGGCGTCCATTATTCGCCGGATAAGCTCTTTGCCACCAGATGCTTTTAAAAGGTTTTCACGTAGTTCACTGCCACGCAGACCCTGGCTATCCCGCACCAAATTTCTTGCACCTGCAAGATTTCCATTCACCAGCCAATTGAGATCCACGCCCGTTGTTATGGCGCAATCAATGATTGATTTACCAGGAACGCTACCTCGTTGCTGCCAGTTACTTACAGCATTGGCAGGGATTTCTAATTTTTCAGCCAATTCCTTTTGAGTCTTAACTCCATAAGAAATAAGCATTCTTTCAATAATCGCGCTTGAGCTATCGAGGTTTTCTTTCATATACCGCCCTAAAACACACAGAATGAATGTTTACAACATCACACAATGTGTTTTAAAGTGTCGCTCATCGACCAAGATGCACAACACTGCACTAAAAACACACTTAACCGGAGATAATGCGATATGGCACTGCAAATTGCAACGCAGTCACCCGTTCAACTACAAGAAATTCCATCATCAGTTCCACAGCTGAACCAGTTAGTTTCATTGTTGGTTCCTGCATTAGTAGAAGCTTTACTGCCTAACCTAGCTCGTTCTGTTGGTATCAATACCGCTGAATCTGTAACTGTCCGCGACTTCGCAACTTCCGTGGGAATCAGTGAGCGCCTTGTTTGGCAATGGCTTGAAGACGGTATTCTGTTAGCAGCCCCGACCAAAGACACATCAAAAACCCGCTCAACCAAAAAGAGCGCTGTCACAAAATCACGCACTCTGATCAACATGACAGCCTGGCGTGCTAAGCAACATCAACAGGCGAAGGATTGTAAGTACATTCGTTAATGATGCGTTTAGTTAATCTTGAGTATTCAAGAATTGCCGGAGATTGTCATGTTTGATTATCGCGTATCTAAACAACCTCATTTTGACATCGCATGTACAGCTTTCGTTAGAAAACATAACGTTGCAGAACTTGCTAAAGAAATGGGCATTGGTTCTCAGGTGCTTAGAAACAAGCTGAATCCTGAGCAGCAACACAATTTAAGCTGTCAGGAACTTTTGATTCTTACAGATTTAACAGAAGACCCTACGCTGATCGATGGTCTGCTGGCTCAATTGCAATGTATGCCAGCGGTGCCAGTTAATGAGTTGGCGGAGGACAACATTGCTGCCTATACGCTCCATGCAACTGCGGCACTTGGTTCAGTAGCTGCGGGCGCAGTATCTAAGGAACGCCACACACGTCAGGCCAAAAACGCAATTATGGAAAGCGTGAATGCTGGGATCCGTCACCTGTCTCTGATTGGTTTAGCAATTCAGGGACGTGTCGAAGGTTCGCCGGTACTTGCTTCTGCCGTCGGTGCTGTCGCCAGCGTTGCCACAAACGGGATGATGTGATTATGCCGATCTCAATCGCACCATTTTTAAAGCAGCAAAGTCCTTCACGTCATTTCGGTCATGGTTATATCGAGTTGCCAGGCGGAAAGCGTTGGAGTCCTTCTATATCAAAAGCCACTGCCCCACAGGCCGTGAGAAATTCAAAGCCGCTATTAAAGCGCCTGTTTAGTTGAGGTGATTATGTTTTTAGGAAACGCAGAACATATTCAAATAGGTAAAAAGCATCTTTCTAAAATTAAAGAGATGTTAGAACACAAAAAGAATGTAGCGCAGGAAACATTTGATACTCAGCCGCTGCATATGCGTAAGACAATTTGTTTTCATGCTGGCCTGAGTCGCCGCCATGTTGAAATGAAGTTTGCAGAGTTAACGCCGACGGAAAGACATCAAGTGGTTGCGGCGCTAAATTCTTTAATTGGTTTAACGGAATCACTGCCGAAATTTATCAGTGAAGATGATTGCAAGATAAATATTAATCACTAACCAGAATTCAAATTAATAGGCGTAAACCCGCCGGGCATTCTTTTGCCTAAAAACAGGAGTTTTATACATGAAAGATATGATTAATAAATCCCAACACGGTTTTGCTGGTTCGCCTGTAGTTGGTTTTGACATGGCCACAGCTGAGGGTGATTCCACCGCCACCCTGACCTTAATGCTCAATGCCGCCCGTAATGACGAGCGCGGCAACCGTGCCAAAGTATTCGCCTCACGCCTGGAAGCTATCGCCTGTTTCATCATTCAGCAGGAAATGAACGGCACCGAGGCCGCCGAAGCCTTACGCGTCGAAGCGACTCGTATCCAAAACGAAGCGGGAGAGTTTCACTAATGATGAAGCATGAAGAAGCCACACAGGAAATGGCTGAGGCAATCGCAAAACGCATTGATATCGATCTGGCGTTCACCATCATCCCTAAAAAGAACGGTGATCTGATTCTGGCTGAAATTAAGACGGATAAAGAAACCCGCACACAGTATTGCAGCACCCTTGCCGTCTACCAGTACCAGATTGCACTCGCTAACGACTTCGTGAGCCGCTGCGTGTCCCGTGCTCTTTGGGCGAAGAAGATTAGTGATGCCTTATCCATGCGCCGTGAATACAACCGCGCTGCTGATCTGGTATTTGCTGCCCTGGTCAAAGTGGCGCGTCCGGAGGTATCAAATGGCTGATGTAATCGATACAGCCCAGGAGCGCGCAGACCTGATCCTGGCATCTCAAATTCAAGCCGCCCGCACATATGTAGCGGGTACATCTGCAATGTTTTGCACCTCTTGTGATCAACCTATCCCCGAAGAACGCCGCGCAGCTATGCCTGGTGTTGAGCTTTGCGTGTACTGCAAAGCGGCGGCAGAAATCAACGCCAAACATTATCGGGGCAACAAATGATGATTTTCACGGTGGCTTTGTTTGCGCTCGCTGTTGTGAACGCTGGCTTTTTGGTTTCCGATATCAAAGATGGTATGTGATGCGGTTTATACCTACCCCTCCGCAAATTGAAACGCCCAAAGCCTGGGCGTTTCCCTGGAACAAACCACGCCAGGCCGTTTCTGGCCTGGAAAGACCGCTTACCCGTGACGAGTACGATCAGGGGCAAGCTGTTTTAATCAAACTAAAAACCCTTTCAACCGATCTGCAGGAAATCTTCACTGGCCGCCATAAGCACCTGCTGAAAACTCAGGGCATCCACGCCGCGAATAAATACCTGGTTTATATCCTTGGCCGCAGCATTCTGCCGCGCATTGAAGCCGTGAATGCGGCTCACGCGATGAATGTAAATGCCTCTATGAAATTCCTGTCTGAAGCTGATACTTATCACCGCCTGCCGAGCATGAGCGATAAGCCACTGCGCCGGTTCGCTCAGGACATCGCCGGTCAGCTCAAGGAAATCTATGAAGAACGGTGCGATCAGTTGCTTGCTGAAAATGACGGTGACAACGCCATTCTTTTTGAGCTTAAAACTCAGCGCGGTTTGTACTGCGATATTGCTGGCATGTCCCGTGCTTTCAACGTCACGCCGATGTACTGGAAGAAATACTGCAAAGGTAAATTAGATACAGTTTCAGCCATCGCCGGTATGTCGCGCCTGGTTAATCCTGATTGGTGGTTAGGTCAGTTGAAAGGCCAGCGCACCCGCTGGCGTGAATCTTTGCTGATCGCAATCGGTAAGGTAAACCGCGACGCTTCCCCGTACGCAAGTAAACAGGCCATCCGTGAGGTGCGCGCACGCCGTCTGTCGAATCTCGACTACCTCAAAAACTGCGACCTTGAAAACATTGAAACCGGCGAGCGCATCAGTCTGATCGACAAGGTTATGGCGAGTATTTCAAACCCTGAAATCCGCCGAATGGAGTTGATGAGTACGATCGCCGGCACCGAGAAATACGCCGCTGCAAATGGTGATGTAGGGATGTTCCTCACTATTACCACCCCCTCCAAATATCACCCGACTCGTATCGTGGGCAAGGGTGATAAAAAGCGCGTCCAGCGGAATCACGCCTGGGACGAAAATGCTTACACCCCGAAAGATGCGCAGCGATACCTGTGCGGGATCTGGAGCAAAATGCGCACCGCTTTTAAAGATAACGATCTGTCTGTCTACGGGATGCGGGTGGTGGAACCACACCACGACGCGACCCCGCATTGGCACATGATGTTATTCACTAAGCCCGCCATGCGTCAGCCGGTGATCGATATCATGCGCAAATACGCCATGAGAGAGGACGGCGACGAACGCGGCGCGGCAAAAAATCGCTTTGACTGCAAACATTTAAACCGTGGCGGTGCTGCGGGATACATTGCCAAATACATCGCAAAAAATATCGATGGTTACGCTCTGGAAGGCGAGCGCGACCATGAAACCGGCGAGCTGCTAACAGACGCCGCTGCTGCTGTTACTGCCTGGGCTGCTACCTGGCGGATCCCTCAGTTTCACCCTATCGGCCTGCCTACCATGGGTTCCTACCGTGAGTGCCGCCGCATCCGCTCAATCAGTTTGACTGAAACCTTTGATGAAGAAGTGGAGGCAGTTCGCGCTGCTGCTGATGTCGGTGACTTTATGGCGTACATGACAGCTCAGGGCGGCGCAAATATTCCCCGCGACGAACAGACCGTGCGTGTAGCTCGCCGCGTAGCTGCTGAGCTGAACGCCTACGATGAAGAAGTGAAAAAGGTTGTTGGCATTTTCGCGCCTCACCTTGGCGATTCTCATGTTTACGAAACCCGTACAACACAATGGCGCATCGTTTC
>Ga0302174_10000125_pt1 | contig 35648 bp, 28 predicted proteins | sample I_Fen_N3_2_FD_198789 | JGI IMG/M metagenome (GOLD analysis project Ga0302174, IMG submission 198789) | Peat permafrost microbial communities from Stordalen Mire near Abisko, Sweden - I_Fen_N3_2 | ecosystem: Environmental > Terrestrial > Soil > Wetlands > Permafrost | place: Sweden: Abisko... | reverse complement strand
TCAAACACCGCGATTTCATTCTGGCGGCGCGCAGCCTGGGCTACAGCCATCCGCGCATTTTGCTTTTGCATCTGTTACCGAACGCTCTGACCAGTTCGCTGGTGTTTTCGATGTCCGACTGTGTGCTGGTTTTGCTGAGCGGTGCGTCGGTAAGTTATCTCGGGCTGGGCGTTCAGCCGCCGGTGGCCGAGTGGGGCGTGATGGTCGCCGAGGGGCAAAGCTTTATCACTACCGCGTGGTGGATCACCACGTTTCCCGGCCTGGCGATTGTGGTGCTGGCAATGAGTTTTAGCCTGCTGGCCGACGGTCTCGGCGACAAAATGGGGGAGCGCCCATGACGCTGTTACAGGTTCGCGGTTTAACCATTCAAGACCGGCAGGGCATCGCGCTGGTGGATCAGCTTTCCATGACGCTAAGTGCAGGGGATATTCTCGGGCTGGTCGGCGAGAGCGGTTCAGGTAAAACCCTTAGCTGCCGCGCCATGATGCGGCTGCTGCCGGGCGAAGGGCTGAATATCAGCGGCGGTGAGATCCTGTTTAACGGCACGGATTTACTGACGCTGAACGACAAACAAATGACGGCGATTCGCGGAAGGGAAATCGGCATGATTTTCCAAAATCCGGCCAGCCATCTCAATCCTGTGATGACCATCGGCCAGCAAATCGCCGAAAGCCGTCGCCTGCATTTTGGCGCAAGCCATCGTGAGGCACATCTTCAGGCGGTGGAATTACTGCGGCAGGTGGGCATCCCCGATCCGTTGCGCCGCGTGGATAACTACCCGCACGAGTTCTCCGGAGGCATGCGTCAGCGCGCGATGATTGCCGTGGCGCTGGCCTGCGAACCGAAAATGCTGATTGCCGACGAGCCAACCACGGCGCTGGACGTCACCGTGCAGATGCAGATTTTACGGCTGCTGCGCGATCTGCGCGATCGTCTCGGTATCGCCATTATTCTGATTACGCATGATCTTGGCGTGGTGGCGCAAACCTGTGACCGCATCGCCGTGATGTACGGCGGGCGGCTGTGCGAAACCGGCGATAAACGTCCGGTGCTGGCGCAGGCGATACATCCTTACACCCGCGGTTTGATTGACTGCCAGCCGGTCAGCGAGGGTGGCAGCGGAAGGCTTATCACCCTGCCCGGTCAGCCGCCTGTCGCGGCACGCTTCCCCACCGGCTGTCGTTTCCATCCGCGCTGCGCAAACGCCACGGCGCAGTGCCAGCGGATGCAACCTGCGATGCAAACCGGCCACGGCCACGTTGCCGCCTGCCACCATCCGCTGAGCGGGAGGGAAAATGAGTCTTCCATCTGAAAACACCCCGCAGCCTTATCCGCTGCTGGAAGTCGAAGCACTGTCGGTGGCGTTTCCGGTATCCGGCGGTTTTGGTCTGAAAAAACGCTATGTGCAGGCGGTAAATGGTGTGTCGTTGTACATCAACGCGGGCGAAACGCTGGGGCTGGTAGGCGAGTCCGGCAGCGGCAAAAGTACGCTCGGCAGGGCGATGCTGCATCTTGAAACCGCCAGTGCCGGACGCGTGCGGTTTCGCGGACAGCTGATCACCGACGGCGTGAAGCCGGACATCGCCCGTATGCGTCAGCAAACGGCAATGATTTTTCAGGATCCGTATTCCTCGCTGAATCCGCGTCAGACGTTGGGGGAAAGTATTGGCGAAGTGTTGCGGGTGCATCAGAAAGTGGCGAAAGCGCAGATCCCCGCGCGGATAAGCGAGCTGCTGACGCTGGTCGGCCTCAGCCCGGAACATGCAATCAAACGGCCACAGGCGCTAAGCGGCGGGCAATGCCAGCGCGCCGGAATTGCCCGTGCGCTGGCCATCGAACCCCGGCTGATCGTCGCCGATGAGTGCGTTGCGGCGCTGGACGTCTCGATTCAGGCGCAAATCATTAATTTACTGATGGATCTGCGCGAAAGCATGGGGCTGGCGATCCTGTTTATCGCCCACGATCTGGCGATTGTCCGCCGCTTGTGCGACCGCGTGGCGGTGATGTATCTGGGGCGCATTGTTGAAAGCGGCCCGACGCAAATGGTGTTTAACGCGCCGCGCCATCCGTATACCGCCGCGCTGGTGGCAGCCATTCCGGAAATCGATCCTGACCGCCCCTTGCCCGAACATCCTTTACCCGGCGAGCCGCCCAGCCCGGTCTCGTTGCCCGCAGGCTGCGCTTTCCATCCACGCTGTGCTCATGCGCTTCCCGCGTGCCGGCACGGCGTGGCACCCGAAACCCGGCATATCGCCGACCATGCCTTCGCCTGTGTGCTTGACGGTCACAGCCGCGACAGGATTTATACGATGACTGAAGGAATGTGACATGAAGCAAAAGCATTTTAACGTTGTGGCCGCCGGGGTGTTGCTGGCGTTGAGCCTGGTCAGCGAAATGGCGCAGGCTGCCGGCGTATTAACCATTGGTCGTCGCGAGGACAGCACCACGTTTGACCCGATAAAATCCGCACAAAACGCTGATAACTGGGTGTTCTCCAACGTTTTCGATCCGCTGGTGCGGGTCGATAACACCGGCACCAAATTGCTGCCGGGACTGGCGGAAAGCTGGACGATTTCACCGGAAGGCAAAACTTATACGCTGAAAATGCGCGAAGCCAAATTCTCCGACGGCACGCCGGTGACAGCTTCAGATGCTGTGTTCAGCCTGACGCGCATCCGTGACGATGCAGGCTCACTGTGGAAAGATTCGTACAGCATTATTGATACGCTGAAAGCGGTCGATCCGCACACACTGGTGATCACCCTGAAAACCCCGTCGGCGGCATTTTTATCCCTGCTGGCGCTGCCGAACGCCTCGGTAATTTCACAACAGGCGCTGACCAAACAGGGCGCGGACGATTTCGCCGAGCATCCGGTCGGCTCCGGTGCATTCAGCGTGAAGGAATGGACGCGTGGTGAGAAAGTCGAACTGGTGAAAAACCCGTATTACTGGGATGCGGCGAAAGTGAAACTTGACGGCGTCGAATGGCTGACGCTGCCGGATGACAACACCCGCATGCTGAAGGTACAGGCCGGTGAAATTGATGCGGCGCTGTCGATTCCGTTCTCGCGCATTTCATCCTTGCAAAAAGACCCGAAACTGGATGTCGAGCTGGACACCTCCACCCGTGAAGATCACCTGCTGATTAATCATGCCCACGGTGATCTCGCCAAAGTGGAAGTGCGTCAGGCGCTGGATTTCGCCATTGATAAAAAATCAATCATCGATACCGTGACCTTTGGCTACGGCAAAGTCGCTAACTCTTATATCCCGGACGGTGCGCTGTATCACTACGCCGCTAACCTGCAGCGTCCTTATGACCCGGAAAAAGCCAAAGCACTGCTGGCTGCAGCGGGCGTTAAAAACCTGACGCTGAAATATCTGGTGAATGCCGGGGATGAAGTGGATGAGCAGATTGCCGTACTTTTACAGCAACAACTGGCAAAAGCAGGGATCACCGCCAATCTGCAAAAAGTGGATCCGAGTCAGAGCTGGGACATGCTGGTAGCGGGGGATTACGACATTTCGGTGATGTACTGGACTAACGACATTCTCGATCCGGATCAGAAAACCACGTTCACGCTGGGCCACGATTCCAACAACAATTATATGACGCACTACCATAACGAAAAAGTGAAAGCGCTGGTCGCCGCCGCCCGTATCGAAATGGATCCGGTTAAACGCGAACAGATGTACATCGATTTGCAGAAAATGGCCAAAGCCGACGTGAACTGGATCGATTTGTATTACAGCCCTTACCGCAATGTGACCCGCAAAAATATCAAACAATTCCATCAGAACCCGTTAGGCCGTTTCACGTTAGAGGAAACGGTGAAAGAGTAGTTTTTGCCACACCAGGGAAAATAAGACGTAGCTTAAAATCAGATCGTACTATCCTTTTGCCCGCTTTCGAGCGGGCTTTTTCATGTCCGTAAAATGCATCCGTTCCCGCCTCGCGGGTTAAATCATTCCTCAACCAACGTGCAGACTCACCTTGCTTTTGAGCGCTCGCTCAAGTACCTTTCGCGCTTGAGCAAATGCTCAAAAACTTCTGAGGCTTTTATGTTTTTCAACAACCGCTGGCTGACACTGGCTGTCGTCACCAGTACGCTTTTCCTGATCGTCGTCGATATGACGGTGTTATACACAGCATTGCCGCGCCTTACGCTGGCGTTGGGCGCAGCGTCTTCGGAAAAATTATGGATAGTGAATGCCTATCCGCTGGTCGTCGCGGGCTTGCTGCCCGGCGCGGGCATGCTGAGCGACCGGCTCGGCCACAAAAAACTGTTTATGTGCGGGCTGCCGGTGTTTGCGCTGGCCTCCCTGTGCGCGGCGTTCTCACCTTCCGCCGATATGCTGATCGCTTCACGCGTATTCCTCGCGGTCGGTGCGGCGATGATGATGCCCGCGACGCTGGCGATTGTGCGTCAGGTGTTTTCCAATGAACGCGAAAGGGCGCTGGCCATCGGCATCTGGGCAGCAGTCGCCTCAGGTGCCGCCGCGCTCGGGCCGGTAGTCGGCGGTGTCCTGCTGGAATATTTCTGGTGGGGATCGGTGTTCCTGATTAACGTGCCGGTGGTACTGGCCGTCTTCCCGCTGGCGCTGCTGCTGATCCCTCGCGGCGAGGGTAACAAACAGCGTCCGTGTGATTTCGTCGGATCGGCGATGGTCATGGCCGGACTGGTCGGCGTGATTTATGCGCTGAAAGAGCTGAGCCAGATTAACTCGTCATGGACAGTTATCTTCAGTGCTGCCGCTGCGGGCGTATTCTTCCTTTGGCTGTTCGCCCGCCGCCAGGCGCATTCAGCGCAGCCGATGATCGATTTCTCACTGTTCCGTAATCGCGCGTTTGCCTGCGGCGTCGGCGTGGCAATCACCTCGATGATCGCAATGGTGGGTATCGAACTGGTGCTAACGCAGCGCTTGCAACTGGTGCTCGGGTTACAGCCGATCATGGCGGCGATGTTTATTCTGCCGATCCCGGTAGCCTCCGCGCTGGCCTCGCCGCTGGCCGGTATGTTGCTGCCGCGCTACGGTGCCCGCGCGATGATGGTGGGCGGTTTTGCTCTCGCGGCGCTGGGGATCGTGAGTTATGCGCTGTGGCACCAGACCGGCACGGCGATGCAACTTATCAGCCTCGCGGTGTTAGGTTTCGGCCTCGGCGGGGCGATCACGGCGGCCTCGACGTCAATTATGCTTAACGCACCGGAAGAAAAAGCGGGCATGGTCGCGGCAATCGAAGACGTTTCGTGGGAGATGGGCGGGGTATTAGGTGTAACCTTACTGGGTGGCCTGATGACGGCGGTCTACAGCCGCAGCCTGTCGCTGCCAGCGGAATTAGTCACTGGAGACGGCGCATATGACAGTCTCGACGAAGCGCTGCGCATCGCGGCCAGTCTCAGCCCGGAACACGCGTCGCTCATTACAGATCTGGCGCGAACGGCGTTTGACCAGGCCTTTATGGCGGTGCTGATTTGTGCGGCGGTGCTGGTGGTCGCAAGCGTAGTGGTGCTGAAAATGGTATTGCGTAAGTCATTGGGCGCGCGCCAACCTTCCTGATAAAATGCTGGCCAGAGCGGTTGCTCAAGGCCAGCACAGGAAAGATGATGAAAGAAAACCCGGACTCGCTGAGAACCAAAATTCTCGACGGCGCGATCAGCCTCTTTATCGAAAAGGGGATTGAGAAAGTCACCACGCGGGAACTGACCGAGCACGTCGGTATTTCCCGCAGCCATATTTATCACTATTTCCGCGACTGGCAGACTTTATGCATTGAGGCGTTATCCGTGGTGATGCTGGCGGAGCTGAAAGAGTTCACCGAAGAGATCGCCCTGCTGCATCCTCAGGAAAAACTCCACACGCTGGTGCGCAATTATTTGCCGGACACGCAGGGTGACATCTGGCAACTCTACGGTTCGTTATGGCAGCTTGCCGCGCACAATGAGGCTTATGCTGAGCTGGCGCGACTGATGGTGCAGAAGTGGCTGGAGCTGCTGGCCGAAATCATCAGCGCGGGCATTCACACCGGCGTTTTCCGCTCCACCAACGCCGGACGCGTTACCCGCCAACTCTCCGCCATCATGAATGGCTACTCCGATCAGCTGATCGTCATGCCCTCCGCCGAAGCCCGTCAGGAAGCCATGGACGATATTCTGGATTTTGTGGGACTGGTGCTGGAGAAGTAAAAAAGGCCGCTATTGCAGCGGCCTCCTTGTAATTTAATGCTCCCGCATTCCCGCCATATACATCAGCACATGGAACACCGTCGCGACGACAAACAACCCCAGAACGCTGCCGCCCCAGATGATCGCCATCCAGCCGACGCGTTTCCAGAAAGGCGCTTTGGTGATGACCTTGTTATCCATTTTCTGAATCAGATTCATAATGCGTGCCCTCAGTGATAACCCTGATCCGGCGTGACTTTTCCGCGGAATACGTAGTAGCTCCAGAAGGTGTACACCAAAATGATCGGGATGATAAACAGCGCGCCGACCAGAATGAAGCCCTGACTTTGCGGCGGTGACGCGGCTTCCCAGATGGAGATGGACGGCGGAATGATGTTCGGCCAGATGCTGATCCCAAGGCCGGTATAGCCCAGGAACACCAGCGCCAGCGTCAGCAGGAACGGCGCGTGATGCGCTTTTTTGCTGATAGCGCGATACATCCATGCAGAGACCAGCACCACCAGCACCGGCACAGGCAGGAACCAGTACAGGTTAGGGCGCGTGAACCAGCGGGTCGCGATATCGCTGTGCGAAATCGGTGTCCACAGGCTGACAGCCGCCGTCACCAGCAGAAACAGTACCAGCAGCGGTTTGGCGATTTTATGCATCGCGTCTTGCAGCTCGCCTTCGGTTTTCATGATAAGCCAGGTGCAGCCGAGCAGGGCGTAAGCCACCACCAGCGCAACGCCGCAGAACAGCGTAAACGGCGTCAGCCAGTCCAGCGCACCACCGGCATAGGTACGGTTAACCACCGGAATGCCGTTGATGACCGCGCCGAGCACCACGCCCTGACAGAACGTCGCCAGCACTGAACCGCCGATGAAGGATTTATCCCACACATGGCGTTTCGCCGGGCTGGCTTTGAAACGAAACTCAAATGCCACGCCACGAAATATCAGCCCGAACAGCATCAGCGTCAGCGGGATAGTCAGTGCATCCAGAATAACCGAGTAGGCCAGCGGAAAAGCGCCGTACAGCGCCGCGCCGCCGAGCACCAGCCAGGTTTCATTGCCGTCCCAAACCGGTGCGACGGTATTCATCATGACGTCGCGGTCGTGCTCTTTTTTTACCAGCGGAAACAGCAGTCCGATACCCAGATCGAAGCCGTCCATCACCACGTACATCATCACCCCGAAGATGATGATCAAAAACCAGATCAGCGGTAAATCGATACCCATTATCAAACTCCCTTAGCGTCGTCGGACAGTGATTCTTTGATGGCAGACAGCGGACGCGCAGGCGTTCGGTGCTGGCCGGGACCGCCGTGATCGACGCTTTCACCTTCATGCGCCTGCGGACCCTTGCGGATCAAACGCATCATGTAGCCGTAGCCGACACCGAATACCGAGCAATAGATCACGATGAACAGGATCAGGCTGACGCTCATCTGCAACACGTTATGGTTCGAGACCGCGTCTTTGGTGCGCAGCAGGCCGTAAACGACCCAGGGCTGACGCCCCATTTCTGTGGTTATCCATCCCGCCAGCAACGCCAGCAGACCTGACGGCCCCATCAGGAAAGCAAAGCGCAGGAACGCTTTTGATGTGTACATTTTGCCGCCGCGACGCAGGACCAGGCTCAGCACGCCAAGCAAAATCATCAACATACCCAGACCGGCCATGATGCGGAAGGTGTAGAAAATCACCGAGGAGTTCGGACGGTCTTCTTTAGGGAAGGATTTCAGCGCCGGGATCTGATGTGTCAGGCTGTGCGTCAGGATCAGGCTGCCAAGATAGGGGATTTCCACTGCGTAACGGGTTTCTTCGCGGTTCATGTCCGGGTAACCGATCAGCACCAGCGGCGTCGGTTTATCGTCTTTATTCTCCCAGTGGCCTTCAATTGCCGCGATTTTCGCGGGCTGATATTTCAGGGTGTTCAGACCGTGGGCGTCGCCCAAAAAGGCCTGGATCGGAGAGACAATCAGCGCCATCCACATCGCCATCGACAACATTGTGCGGATTGCAGGGGTATCACGTCCACGCAGTAGGTGCCATGCGGCCGCCGATCCGACGAAAAACGCGGAAGCGAGGAACGCCGCCGTGGTCATATGCATCAGGCGGAACGGGAATGACGGGTTGAAGATGATCTTCATCCAGCTGACCGGCACGACCAGATTGTTCACAATCTCGTAGCCCTGCGGCGTTTGCATCCAGCTGTTAGAGGCGAGGATCCAGAACGTCGACATCAGTGTGCCGAGCGCTACCATGCAGGTGGAGAAAAAGTGCAGACCGGGACCGACACGGTTCCAGCCGAACAGCATCACGCCGAGGAAGCCGGCTTCGAGGAAGAACGCCGTAAGTACTTCGTACGTCAGCAGCGGGCCGGTAATACTCCCGGCAAACGAGGAGAACATGCTCCAGTTGGTGCCGAACTGGTACGCCATCACCAGACCCGAGACTACGCCCATACCGAAGTTAACGGCAAAGATTTTCGACCAGAAATGGTACAGGTCGCGGTAAGCCTCTTTTTTAGTTTTCAGCCACATCCCTTCGAGCACTGCCAGAAAACTGGCCAGCCCGATGGTGATGGCGGGAAAAATAATGTGAAAAGAGACGGTGAAGGCAAACTGGATACGGGCCAGTTCTAGCGCATCAAGACCAAACATAACAACCTCTTTTTGTGTGTCAGATAACCCTTCCATACGCAGGCACCGGTATGGGAACCGGCGATGTCGGACATTCGCAGGTGAAGTCTTGAATGAAAGGAAGGTATAACGGGGTTTTGCGAGAGGGCGATTTAACCACAGCGGGCAAAGGCATTAACAGGGACGGTTTCATAGGGAAATCAGTCCTTGAAACATTTTTTAAACAGAGGGGAAGAGAGGCGGAAGAAACCAAATAGGTCAGGCGTTGAGGAAAGCCCGAGTAACCTCAAAAACAGCATGGAAATTATGTTGCATTGATCTGGATCAAACAGTTTGGATGTTTTAGGGATGTAATTACCCTGCTTCCGGTAATGGCTTGTTATGTACCAAAAGCGTTACTAAATGGTTAAAGATCCAATGCCCTCTGAGGATTCTGATCCTATTGCAATGTAAATTTATGTCATCACTTTTGAGAAAATTGGGGCGGTAAGGGTAACGGTTGTAGTATTTTTTTACATTTAAGTAAACTGACTGCCCGTTTTACCTTCAACTTCGTACCGGTAATTCGTATTCTGCGCTGAGCGATCTTCCTGCCGTAAATTTGTGATAACACGCACATTACTCTAAACTTTTTGCCGAAAATGCCGATAAATAGACTCCTAGTCCGATGCATAAGAGTCCATCTATGTCGCTTAAAAAGTCTTCTTTGTTTGTCCTTATTGTTCTTTTTGCTCTCTTTTTTGCCAGCATGATGTCTAATGTCTGGTTGCTCACACGTAGCAATCATTCTCTTGATGATGTGAATAAAGAAATCCGCGTGGTGCTTTCTATTATTGATCCGATTAACCACAGCCGTACGTCTCGTGTGCGGGTGATGGAATACATGAAGGAGATCGAGAATGGTAATGCCCAGCAGCTAAAACCGGCGCTGGACTCAGTAATGGAAGCAACCGGCAAAGCCGATGCTGCTTTTCAGGCGTATCTGAATGCGCCGAAGTTGCCGGGAGAGGCACCTCTTGCCGAGGCGTATCGCGCAACCTATCAGGATTATCGCCAGAACGGCATCCAGCCACTGGTCGAGGCGGCGCAGGCAGGGGATCAGGCGCAATTCAAAGCGCGCATACCTGCGGTGGTGAAACTGGATCGTCAGTATGAAATCGTGCTGGATAAAGTGCTGGCGCTGCATGAGAAATATGCCAAAAACCTCAACAATGAAGCACAAAGCAACTTCAATTTTGGCATCGGGTTGACGGTAGCGTTCTGTCTGCTATTCCTGGTTGTCATCCTTGCGGTGATGGTCTTTATGAAGCGTTACGTGTTGAACCCGCTGCTGAGTTCGCGCGATCATTGTCGTCAGATAGCCGAAGGTTATCTGGATACGCCTGTGCCGGTAAGAGTGAATTCTCGTAGTGAGATCCAGGAGCTGATGCAATCTATGGAGCATATGCGAATGGCGCTGACGCAGATTATCAGTCAGGTGCGGGATACCAGCCACACCGTGGCGCATGCGTCGCAGGAAATTTCTGCGGGGAATATCGATCTGGCTTCCCGCACGGAACAACAGGCGGCGGCCCTGACAGAAACCGCTGCCAGTATGGAAGAGCTGGGCGCAACGGTTAAACAGAATACCGAAAACGTCGTTCTTGCCAGCAGCCTGACTCGTGAAGCGGTTAAAAATGCGCGTGCCGGTGAAAAAGTGGCTCAGGAAGTGATTCAGACGATGGGCCGCATTAACAGCAGTTCTAAAAAAATCGAAGATATTACAGGTGTGATTAACAGCATTGCGTTTCAGACCAATATTCTGGCACTGAACGCCGCCGTAGAAGCTGCCCGCGCCGGTGAACAGGGCCGTGGTTTTGCCGTTGTCGCCAGTGAAGTGCGTAATCTGGCACAGCGCAGCGCGGTGGCCGCTAAAGAAATCGAGACCCTGATTTCAGAATCGGTCGCCAACATAAAAGAAGGGTCGGATCAGGTCTCCCGCACCGGTGATTCAATTACGGCGATCATTACCTCAGTGACTCAGGTGGATGTGCTGATGGAGCACATTTCGACGGCATCTGATGAGCAAAGCCGCGGGATCAGTCAGATAGAACAGGCAGTCACTGAAATTGACGGTGTGACGCAACAAAATGCGGCACTGGTTCAGGAATCCGCGGCAGCTGCCGCGTCGCTCGAAGAGCAGGTGCATCACCTGACGAATTCGGTCTCCGCATTCCGGTTAGCTGCGGTGTAATCATTACGCCGGGCTTCATCGCCCGGCTGTTTATATCCCAAATATTCCGTTGTCTGGAGATAAGATAAATCGCGACCGCGGTGAGAATAGAATGCTAAATTGCTGATAAAATTACCTAATTGCCCTCACCGTATGAGAACTGCTTATGATTTTGATCTCTTCTCCTGTTTTAACCCTTCGTCATTTCACTCGCGCGGATCTCAACCTTTTTACGCGCTATCGTCAGAACCCGGATGTCGCCCTCTATCAGAGCTGGGAAAATTTTACCTTTGAACAGGCGGAAGCTATGTTTACCCTGATGAAGAGAATGCCTTTTGCAATGCCGGATAACTGGTATCAGATTGCGATTGAACATGCTGAATTTGGGCTCGTCGGGGACTTCGGATTGCATTTTGTTGACAAATATCAGGTTGAGCTGGGCGTCACCATCGATCCCGCCTGGCAGGGAAAGGGCATTGGCAAAAGCTCATTAAAATTATTACTGAATTACCTGTTTGAGGATCTAAAAAAAATCGCGTTTATGCGGTCACGGATATCCGAAATCAAGCAAGCTATTCACTCTTCCAGTCGGCCAATTTCCGGCGAGAAGGGCATTACATTAAAAATTGTTTTATCAAAAGCGAATGGTGCAGCGAATATCTGTACGCGGTCCTTGCAGAAGAATGGCGGCAATAAGCCGCCATAAAATCAGTTATCGAAATACGCTTACCGCATCAACCAGTCTTTCCGCCTGCTTTTTCAAACCCGTTGAGGCAAGCGCCCCTTCCTGCACCTGAACGGAATTCTGATGGGTAATGCGATCTAGCTCCTCGATGGCTTTGGCGATATCTCGTAATCCCAGATTTTGTTCTCCGGTGGCCGTTCTAATCTGAGCAATCAGCGCTGAGACGTTTTGCACCTGCAACACAATTTCCTCCATGGTTTTTCCCGCCTGCGTTACCTGTTTTGAACCGGAAATAACCGTATCGGTGCTGGCTTCAATCAGTTGTTTTATTTCACTGGCGGCAGATGCGCTGCGTTGCGCCAGACTACGCACTTCACTGGCGACGACGGCAAAACCTTTACCCTGTTCACCGGCACGCGCGGCTTCGACGGCTGCGTTAAGCGCTAGGATATTGGTCTGAAACGCGATGCCATTAATTACATTGGTGATAGTCGCGATCTGCTGAGAACTGGCAGTAATTTCCTGCATCGTGCCGACAACGGCCTGCATCGCGCTGCTGCCTTTCCCTGCTGCCTGACTGGCATCGAGCGATAACTTATCGGCCTCGGCGGCGGTTTGCGTGTTGCTTTGAACGGTAGCGCTCATTTCATTCATTGCGGCAGCGGTTTCGCCAACGTTGGCCGCCGTCTGTTCGGTCCGCTGACTGAGGGAATCATTTCCCTGCGCCAGAGACTCGCTGGCGATTTTCACTTTCTGGGCCTGACTGTGAACATCGTCCACCATCCACCGGCAAATAAGACCAAGTTGCCCGACTGACCGCAGCGTCATACCAATTTCATCCGTCCGCTCCATTGGCGCGATCGTATGGCTGGCACCGCTCGCAACCTGCAGAGTCTGTTTGCACAGTTGTTCGAGCGGTCGGGTAATTTGCCATTCGAGCCACAGGCCAAGAGAGAAGATTACCAACGCGTTAAATGCCAGAACGGAAATCATTTGTGACGCGGGCAGTGCGGAGAGCATCGATACCATGACGGAATTGATCAAAAGAAGTACGAGTAATCCACTGCGGATCCTCCAGCGAACGGAAAGTGTTTTCAGTACGGACAGCCCGCGGGTGACGCCGGTGCGGATCAGTAAACCTTTATGCAGTCTGCGGTTGTTGAGTTCACCGCGATTCATTTTATCGTACAGCGACTGAGCCCCGGTGATTTCCGCCGCGGTCGGTTTTGTCCGTACCGAAAGATAACCGCGGGTCTGGCCGCCGCGAATGATCGGCACCACGTTGGCGCGCACCCAGTAATGATCGCCGTTACGTCGGCGATTTTTCACCAGCGCCGTCCACGGAAAACCTTGTTGCAGCGTCGACCACATATCTTTGAATGCCTGAGGCGGCATATCGGGATGACGAACAATATTATGCGGCTGGCCGATGATGTCTTCGCTGGCAAAACCGCTGACGTCAATAAATGCATCATTGGCGTAAGTTATATGGCTGCTGGCGTCCGTCGTCGACATTAATGTGGCATCGTCGGGATACTGGTATTCCTGCTGAGAGACAGGCTGGTTATTGCGCATGGTGACTTATTCCCTTGTCAGGCTGCGATTGAAGTAGATAACTGTTCCTTAACTATCAGGTTGTCGGCCTCAGAGAAATTTTCTTTAGGGATGTCACACAGATGTTGAGATAAAAGAGCATCAGATAACAAATCTGTGCATATTTTCGACGATACAGCTGTTCATAACGCCTGTGCTAAGTCCCTTATTTTTCATGCTTCGTTGTCATTGTGACTCCAGACTTAATAGGTCTGGAGTCACAAACCTTTTGCCTATGATCATCAGGCTTGTTATAACTGCCGCCCATGATTTTCCTGTGAAACATCGCTGATGAATGACCCTCTCTCTGATACCGATACTGACTTCGCCTCTGAAAATGTGGGGCGTCATGTGCTGGCCTATCTTCAGCAAATCAAAGCCACGCCACTGGCAAAACTGGATGACTTCGATGAAGAGGGAAATGCGACCGTCGGTCAGGTAATCAAAGTGTGGATCCGGCTTTCATTACTCCTCACCCGCCGGCGCCCTGAAATTGCCGTTTCGTCGATCATGAAACATGTGCTGCCGGTGATAGGCAACGTCCCGCTGAATAAAATCACCCGCCTGCGGCTGAACCGTTTGTTCAACGTGCTGCTGGCCGATGGGAAAATCTCCGAGGCGAAAAGGGTGTTTGCGCTGTGTAAGCAATTTTTTAGTTGGGCGGAAACTCAGGGTTATCTGCCTTATTCGCCGCTCGGCGCGATGAAACGTCGGGACGTCGGCGGGCGAAATACACCGCCACGCGAAAGGACATTAACCGATGCTGAAATCTGGATTTTCTGGCACGGATTAGATCTGTGGGATATTTCAGAGCAATGTCGCTGGGCGCTGCGACTCTGTTTACTTACCGCGCGTCGGCCGGACGAAGTCGTTCGTGCGCGTAAAGATGAGTTTCATTTGCGGATTAATGTCTGGCGACAGGGGACGCGCAACAAGTCGGCCCGTGATCACAGTCTGCCGCTGACGCCGTTGATGCGGATTTGCATCGATAAGCTTATCGCCGCCAGTCCGAAGGAGACGCCATGGCTGGTGCCGTCGCCGAAAGATGCTCATAAACCATTATCTCGCGGGGCCATTACTCAGGTGATTCGCAGAATGCTGCGCGCTGAACGCGGGCTGGGTATCGCGCCTTTTACCACAAGGGATCTTCGCCGGACCGCCCGCTCAAAACTTTCCTCATTGGATGTTTCCAACGATGTCGCGCGCAAAATCATGAATCACTCGCTGGAGGGGATCGACCGCGTTTATGACACTCATGACTATTTACCGCAGATGAAACAGGCTCTCGACGCATTTTCTGACAATATTGAGGGCATCATTAATGCGCCAGATTATTTATCATTACGGCATAAGTATGAAGGCGAGTTCTTGCAGATTCCTGAAATATCGCTGCTGTATATGGACAATTAACCGCTTTTAACGCCATAACGTTTTTTTCACACTGTTGAAAGAATGTCCAAGAATAATAACCAACACGCGGTAAGGTTGCGCATCGACGGGACAGCGGATCTAAGCTGCTACACTTGTAGATTGATTTGGCAATGCCAGAAGACTGAGGAATAAATGATGCATCCACAACAACCGCACACTATCGGGCTGCCAGAAGCGACAAAAACACTCCTGCTGAGCACCGGGACGGCGGAGCAAAAACGTCATGAAATTCGTAAATACTTTATTCAGACCTGGGAATTATACGAAAGCCTGTTTGACTGCCTGGCTGATGAAAGGGCGTATTACAACAAAGCGATTTCCCTGCGTCATCCGCTGATTTTCTATTTTGGCCACACCGCCACGTTCTTTATTAATAAATTGATGGCTGCGGGGCAATTGCCGCATCGTATCGATTCACAAATTGAATCGATGCTGGCGATTGGCGTGGATGAAATGAGCTGGGACGATCTCGACGATCAAAACTACAACTGGCCGTCCGTGGCGAACTTGCGTGAATATCGTAAGAGGGTGCGCGAGGAAGTGACAGGCATTATTGACACCATGCCGCTGAGTTTGCCGATCGACTGGAACAGTCCGGCGTGGGTGATTCTGATGGGCATCGAACATGAGCGTATCCATCTGGAAACCTCCAGCGTGCTGATCCGCCAGTTGCCGGTGGAATGGGTAAAAACTCAGCCACACTGGCCCGCGTGCAAAGAAGCAAGAACTGACCGCAAAACTGTGCCTGAGAACCAGATGATGGCAGTAAAAGGTGACATTGTCACTCTCGGCAAGGTTGATGATACCTATGGCTGGGATAATGAATACGGCTCATCTGAGCATAAAATTCAGGGATTTAGCGCCAGCAAGATGCTGGTAAGCAATGCTGAGTTTTATACTTTCATGCTTGCCGGGGGATACCAGGATACGCAATGGTGGGATGACGAAGGGGCAGGCTGGCGTGATTTTACTCAGGCAGAAATGCCGACATTTTGGGTCGGTTCGGTACGCGAGCCTGAGCAACTGAAACTCCGGCTGATGACAGAAGAAGTGCCGATGCCCTGGGACTGGCCAGTGGAAGTTAACCAGCTGGAAGCCGCGGCGTTCTGTCGCTGGAAAGCAGCGCAGATCGGTGAATCCGTGCAGTTGCCGACAGAGGCTGAATGGATGATTCTGCGTCAACAGGTGCCGGGCGATCAGCCTGACTGGGAAAAGGCGCCGGGCAATATCAATCTGGAATACTGGGCTTCTTCGTGCCCGGTCGATCACTTTGCGCAGGGCGATTTTTACGATGTGGTGGGGAACGTGTGGCAGTGGTCATCCACGCCAATCGGGGGTTATAACGGTTTCCGCGTTCATCCTTTATATGACGATTTCTCAACGCCGACCTTCGATGGGAAACATTCGATGATCAAAGGCGGCAGCTGGATTTCGACCGGCAATGAAGCGCTGAAATCTGCACGTTATGCTTTCCGCCGTCACTTCTTCCAGCACGCAGGCTTCCGCTATGTGGTGTCTAGTCATCAGGAAGTTCAGACAGTAAATCCGTATGAAACAGACGGACTGGTCGCGCAGTACCTCGATTTCCAGTATGGCCCACGCCATTTTGATGTACCAAACTATGCGACGCAACTGGTTGATATCGCGATAAAACATGTTTCTTCGCGCATGAGAGCGCTGGATATTGGTTGTGCTACTGGCCGAGCCAGTTTTGAACTGGCACGACATTTCGATACGGTCGTCGGGATGGATTATTCCGCTCGCTTTATCGATGTCGCTCTGGCACTCGCGCGTGGTGAAGCCTGCCGTTATGTGATGCCGGAAGAGGGCGAACTGGTGGATTATTGTCAGGCGGTGCTGGCAGAATCCAATATCACTGAACGGGAAACCGAACGCGTGAGCTTCGTACAAGGCGATGCCTGTAACCTCAAACCGCAGGCCGAATTGTACGATCTGGTTTTTGCCGCTAATCTGCTGGATCGCTTGCGGGAACCTGCGTGCTTCCTGAAAGATATTGCCCCAATGATTCGTTCTGGCGGTTTGCTGATGCTGTCATCGCCTTATACCTGGCAGGAAGATTACACGCCGAAGCAAAACTGGCTCGGTGGATTTCGTGAAAATGGCGAAGCGGTGACCACGCATCAGGCATTGCGACGCATACTGGCCGCCGAATTTGAGGAAGTACAGGGGCCTCAAAATGTGCCGTTTGTTATCCGGGAGACTGCCCGTAAATTCCAGCATACTGTTGCAGAACTGACACTCTGGCGTAAGCGCTAAATCTTGTAGTAAGCCAAAGCAGTAACTCAACACTAAAACGGCCGCAAATGTGGCCGTTTTTTTGCATCCTCATTCACCTGAAAGACTAAGTCATTAATGATAGTTAAGGTGTACTCGGTCCAGTTTGTTCATGATGACATTAGAATGTTGTAACTAAATAGCCTTTAATAACGACCCGACTTTGGTATCACTTATTTATCAGTCGGCTCGCCACCACAATGACATTATTTTCGCGATATTCAGGTTTTAGATGAATGAAAGAAACCACAGAGAGAAGTAATCGGGCTCATTTTCAGAACGGATTTCATGACAGTGATTAGCATCAAAGACAAGAAAAACTCTCATTATCAATGATTAATTTTACTTAAATCATCGTATTTTTTGCACAAAGTTCTTACTTAATCTATACATAAAATTAACTCAAATTGTACATTCAGCAGGCTATGTGCATTATCTCTGAGGATGGCTTTTAATTTTATCATTCTGATTAACTGGCTTTAATTGGTGACCGGGGAAACGGCGTTTCCGACAGCCAGGCCTTTATCCCATTCAGAGGAATTTATGCATACCCGATGGCCCTTATCCAAAGTAGCCATTGCCGTCCTTGCCGTGATCGGTTCTCCAACAGTGTCTTTATTTTCCAGCCCGCTTTATGCCGTGACCTTGCAGGCTTTTAATCCAGTCGATAATGACCAGTTAAACGGTAATCTTTTGGTAACGGGTGGTGCGGTCACTGAGCTCACCGGGAATCAGCAATTCGCGCCCGGTGTTGATGGCTCGGTGAATACCACACTCGGTGCATTGCAAGGCCTCAACCGAATTGTTAACGATCACGGCGTGCTCGGTGCGAACCGTCTGGATATCGGACCTGCGAACTTTGGTATCACCATTCCGGATCCGACGACTGGCGGGAATACCACTTTTCAGGTTTATAACCCGGCCAGTCTTGTGGCACTGGCACCCATCGATGCGAGTACATCGGTCGCCGACGTTGTGAACGTGCAGGACAATCAATACATCAATACCCGTATTGTTGATGTGAATACCGGCGGTACGTTAAACGTGAATATTGGAAAGACGACTTCAGCGGCAAATGCGGCCACCAATGCCTAGACAATGGCGGCCAAGCAGAGCACCTTATTTAATGTCGATGGCACCAGCGGTGCAGATTCCACCCTGAACTGGAATTCCAATAACCGCATTACCTTCACCGGTACTGCTGCTGACCCGACCGTTTCCGTACAAAACCTGATGACCTATAACGGCGCGTTCACCGTTCAGACCGTGGATGGCGCAACCAACAGCTTTAACGTGACCAATGCAGCAGGCCTGAAAACCTACAACGACTGGCTGATCACACAGTTCAAATCCGGAAATCTGGATAAAAGTACTTATCTGTCTAACTTCAACAAAGCCTTTATCCGCAGCACTAACACCGTCGATTACCTGATTTCCGTTGATGATCCGACTGACGATGTGGCTCAATCCATCGGCAATCGCATTGTGATTAACGCCACCGGCGCCAATGCAAAAGTAAACGTCGCAGCGGGGAAAACGCTTGGAGTCATTGGCGCAAATGGCGGTGCCATCCGCGGGAGTAATGGTTCAGAAGTGACGGTAAACGGCAAAGTCAGCAGCTCTGGTTCGTTGGGTTCTGAAGGCTCAGCCGTATATCTTGATGCCAGCAGCGCGACGAACAACGGTGTCATCAACGTAACCGCGTCGACGGCACCGGCGTCGGTTCTGCCGGTTTTGGTTCGAACGGCGTTCAGGTACAAAACGGCAGTACCTTCGATAACAACGGTATCGTCAACTTCGCCACCACCGGCGGCACGACCGCGGCGGTCAATCTTGGTGCAGGTTCAGCGGCAACCAACAGCGGCAATATTAACGTCGGGGTGAATGGTTCGAGCGCGACGGGAAGCACCAGCGGCGTGCTGGTGGGGGATGCGACAGCCTCGTTTATCAACAACTCGGGCGGCATGATTTATCTCGGGCGTGGCCCGCAAAACAGTCTGACCGACAGCACCGCGGATACCGCTGTAAATCAGAGTGGAACAACGGCGGGTGTGCAGGTCACCAGCGGCGGCAGCGCAATCAATAATGGCAGCATCGTGCTGGGTTCGAGAATTCAAAATGGTGCGGGGATGCTGGCCAGTGGAGGCACCGGCATCACGATGCTCAATAACGGTAATATCGATGTAACCGGCAAGGCAACCGCCATTCCTCGCGAAAATATCGCGATGTCAGTACTGAATGCCAGCGGAAATATTAATAATGCAGGCATCATCAACCTGACCGGTGTTAACGCCACCGGCGTCAAAGTGGTGGCTACGTAGGGAAATACCGCCTCCGCGACGTCCACCGGCACGATTAACGTCTCAGGCGGTTCGGATCCGGCCAGCGGCACGCGCAATTACGGCGTGTGGGTAGAAGGTCAGGGCACCGGCGGCACGGCCTCGGCTAGCGTCGATGGCCCAGTCAATCTCACCGGCAACGGGGCAATTGGTGTTCATGCACGCGGTAACGCCACGGTGGATGTCGCTTCAACCGCCATTCCTACGTTTAGCCAAGGCAGTAATCAGATTGGCTTCTTTGCTTTCGGCCCGAATGCAAAAATCAACAGTATTGGTAATAACGCATTTGATGTGACGACCACCGGTTCGACCATGTTCCGCCTCGAACAGGGCGCTGATTTTGACGGCACCAACCTGACCCTGACGTCATCCGGCGCGAATTCCGTCGGCGTGCTGGGTACCGGCGGCACGGTCATTTCCAGTAAAAATGCGACCTTTGAAGTCTCCGGCAACGGCGCAACCGGGATGGTAATAGAAGGCGGCGCCACCGACACCACGTTTAATCTTTCCGGCACCAACGCGGTCGCCGCAATCGCTGACGGTCAGCGGCATACGCTGGCGGGCACCAATACCGGGTCACCGGTGCAATGCACTGCGCTGACTTCGGCAGATGTTCTCACTTCCGCACAGAACGGGCTGACAGGCTACATCGCCCGTAACCGCGCCACGCTCACTAATTCCGGCGATATCACCTTTAACGGCGCAGGTGCGACCGGCCTGCGGGTCGAAACCGGTGCGACTGGCATCAATACCGGTAATATCAGCGTCAACGACGGCGGCGCAGGAATAATGGTTAACAGCGGCACCAGCGGCCTGACCACTACGGCAACGACCAGCGGAACGATTGATGCGAACGGGGGCAGCATCGCCAGCCGTACCCGTGGCGTTACTGCCAGCGGGGCAAAAGCTGTAGCGACGCTGAGTAATGGCTCGCTGATTAATCTCAATGGCGTTGGCGCGCTGGGCGCGGAAGCCATCGATGGTGCGACGGTCAATATCGCCAGCACTGCCACGCCAACTTTCAACAACACCGATCAAATTGCTTACCGTGCGAGCGGCGCAGGGTCGACTATCAACAGCGCCACCAGCGTTCTGAATGTCGACACCGACCGTTCCACGCTGTTTCGCATCGCCGACGGCGCCACCCTGACACTTGGAAGCGGCTCTTCTTTAACCGCATCCGGCACCGACAGCATGGCACTGGTCAGCACGGGGTCAAATGCGCGGATTAATACCAACGGCACCCGACTCATTGCCAGCGGTACCGGCGCACGGGCAGTGACCGTTGAAGGTAGCGCGCAGGGGAATCTGGATACGGCCAGTTCATTAACGCTTAGCGGAACAAACAGTATTGGCGGCGTCGCTGACGGGCAGAAACATCAGCTTGACGGCACCGCCACCGGCGCTCCTGACGCCAGTACAACGCTGACCAGTGCAGCCTCACTGATTTCCAGTGCATCCGGCGCTATGGGGTACATGGCCACCAATCTGGCCAACGTGATCAACAACGGTGTGCGTCTCTCTGACGGCACGCAGCTGGTGCTTACCGGAACAGGAAATAACATCACGACCAGCGGCACTGCTCACGGCGTGTTGCTCGATACCGGCGCGGCGGGTCTTTCTCTCAATAACACCACGCTGAACATCAACGGCACGGGCAGTGGCATTGAGAATCGTACGGAAACCGGCAATGTGACGCTGCAAAACACCACTATCAATGTCACCAACGGTAACGGCATCAGAACTGCCACGTCGTTTGATCCGGCGTCGACGCTGCGCGTCAACGTCAACGGAAGTGGTACAGCGTTCAACTTCACCAATGCCGATCTCACCACCACCTCCGGCGCGCTGACGCTGGGCGAAGGCTATGTCTTTAATGTTACCGGCGCAGGCGGAACTGGGATCAATGCCAATACCACCGGTGACATTGTCACGTCTGCTACGGTAAATGTCACCGATACGGCGGGAGGCTCAGCGCTGGTGGCGGGCACGGCAGGCACGGTGCTCAATACCGGCGTGCTGACCTCCGCCAGCCTCTCCGCGCCGGTGGTGGATCTCAGTAACGGCAGCACAGCACGGTTTGAAAACCGGGGCATCATCACGCCGTCTTCTGCCAGTGCAGTGGCGGTTTCCGGCAGCGCAGGCAATGATGATGTTCTGCTGACCTCCGGCAACGTGTTCGGTGATTTCAATACCGGTGCAGGTGATGACACCATTACCTGGAACGGCGGCACACTCGACGGTAGCCTGTCGCTCGGCGCTGGCAATGCTAACCGGGCATATATCAATAATGTTGATTTGTCCCAGACCCGCCACATTACCAGCGGTATTGGTGAGGATAACCAGGTCAGCTTCTCGCAGATTGTCTCGCGCGGCGGCACCTTCGATACCGATGATCTCACCCGTGGCGTTAATCTGGGTAACGGCTGGAACGTGATCAACTTTGTCGATGGCACGCAGTGGGAGCTGACCGGCGATCTCAAACTCGCGCACAGCAACGTCAATATCGACAGCACATCGACGCTGTTTGCCGGTAACGGCGTTAATCCGACGATTTCCGGCGGCGAAGTAAACTCGGCGATAGTGACTAACGCCGGTCTTATCGATCTGACCAACGGCAGCGGCTCGCCGGGCAACTCACTGACCATCAATGGTGATTTGGTGTCGGATGGCGGGACAGTAAAAATGATCACTAATCTCAACGAAGGCGGCGTGCTGAGCAATCAGTTCACCGATTCACTGAGAATTACCGGCAACGCCAGCAGCGGGACGACACTGCTCGACCTGACTGCGGCGGACGTCAGCACGGGCAAACTCACCGATCTCAATCACTCTTCGACGATGGATGCTTATGAAGGGATTTCACTGGTGCAGGTTGGCGGAAACGCCAGCGCAGGCAGCTTTGCGCTTAAGGGCGGCTATCTGGCCGCCGGGCCGTGGCGTTATGATCTGTACAGCTTCGCGCCGGGTGCCAGTGATGCCAATCAGCGCGAAGTCGCAGGCGGGATCAATAACACGTTCTGGGATTACCGCATCGGCAATGCGTATGTTTGTCAGGGGGACGACTGTAATCGCAGAATCCAGCCCACTGCGGTCACGCCGACCAATCCGGGCACGCCGGAAGATCCGTCCACACCGGTTGATACCACCAGCACGCCGCTGACGAATCCGCCGGATGGCGGTTGCGTGGTGAACGGTATCGATAATTGCGCGCCGGGGCGTCCGGCCGTCACGCCGCAGGTGCCGTCCTATATCTCCGCGCCGGTGGCGCTGGCCTATTACAACGCGTCGATTATCGATGATTTGCATAAACGCCTCGGCGAACTGCGCCACGAGCAAAGCCGTCCTGACGGCACCGGCGGTGATATGTTCCTGCGCTACATCGGCTCGAACATGACCTACAAATCCAACGTCAGCTTCAAGCAGTTTGGCTATGATTTCGATATGGATTACAGCGCAGTGCAGGTGGGCGGAAACGTATTGCGGCTCGACGGTGACAAAGATAGCCTGCGCGGCGGGCTGGCTTACACTCACGGTAACAGCCGGATGCGGCCAAAAGCAGCAGACGGATTCAGCAGCACGACCTTCGACAGCGACAGCATCGCGCTGTATCTGACCTGGCAGCGACAGAACGGATTCTACATGGACGGCGTGTTGTCGTTTGATAATCATCGCGGCCAGACTGACATTCCACGTCAACAGGAGGTTGGCTCGCCGAAGGCAAAAAGCTGGAGCGCATCACTGGAATCGGGATATCCGTTCCTGTTCGACAACGGTGTGAAACTCGAGCCACAGGCACAGCTGATGTATACGCGCATCAATATGGATAACTTCACCGACAAAGACAGCACCACGGTGGATTACCAGGATTACAGCCAGACCATTGGCCGTGCAGGGCTGCGCGCCGATCGCACATGGATTGACGAAACAGGGCGGCAATATACGCCTTACCTGCGCGCCAACTATTACCGTGGCTGGGGCGGTGAAGCGAAAACCACCATCGGAGCGCAAAACGCAGACATCAGTCAGACCTTCGCCAGCGGGAAGTTCGGTCAGATGGGCGAACTGGGCGGCGGCGGCACCATCACCTTTAAAAATGATGTGTCGTTGTATGCTGAAGTGGACTACCGCAAACAGATCAACAGTAACGGCGCAAAAGGCTGGGGCTATACCGGCGGCGTTCGCTGGACGTTCTGATAATTCAACACCGCGAAGCCCTGTAGAGATACAGGGCTTTTTTCACACCACGTTTAGTGACAAACTGCCGCATTAACTTCGATGAAATGAACGCTGTCTGATGAAAGCTCCTCTTTTGACCTGCTTCTTACTGCTGATGTGTAGTGCCGCTACCGCGGCTCCCCCAAAAGCATTCACCCAGGCGCAGTGCGTCGGTCTAAAAACTGCGCATGTTGATGCTGCCAGCATTGGATTACCGACGCGCGGCGCGGTGATAACTGCCGTGGCGATGGCCGGTCAGCCCAACGAACCGCACTGTAAGCTGGAAGGTCAGATCAAACCTGTCGATCTGAAAGCCCCCAATATTGAGTTTCAGCTCTATTTGCCGCTCCTCTGGAATGGTAAAGCGTTGCAGCTCGGCGGGAGCGGTTTTGACGGCGCGATTAAAGGCGCTGACACCGCACGACTGGCTCCCGCTGCAACACCCGGCGCACTGAAGCAGGGTTACGCCACCTTTGGCAGCGACTCCGGCCATCAGGGTGGCGTCTCCGATGCGTCCTTTACCCTCAATGATGAAGCCTGGGAAAACTTCGCCGGTGCGCAGATCAAGAAAAACCATGACGTTGCGATTGCGCTGATTCAGCAAGCTTACGGCCGCAAGCCTTCACGCGTGTATTTCCAGGGTAACTCGCAGGGCGGCCACGAGGCGCTCGCCGCCATTCAACGCTTTCCGCTGGACTACGATGGCGCAATTGCCATCCACCCGGTCTACAACGTCGTCGAGTTACATATGGCAGGGATCCGCATCGGCCAGGCAGTTTACAACACGCCCGGCGCGTGGATTTCTCCGGCGAAATCTGCACTTATCGCCAACGCTGTGATGGGCGCATGCGACAAACTTGACGGCCTGAGCGATGGCATCGTGGCGAACGTCAAAGCCTGCGACGCGACCTTTACACTGGCCCATTTGCGTTGCAAGGACGGGAAAGATGACGGCGCAGGGTGCCTTTCAGATAAGCAAATGTCGCTGGTACAGATGCTCAGCAAACCGGTGTCGTTGGGCGTCACTCTGCCGACAGGCGACCGCTTCGCGCCCTGGCCGATTTTACAGGGCGCAGACGCTGCCTCGATAGTCAGCGTGTTTGGTTCCGGGGCGGATAAACCCAATCCGGAAGCCTCCAATCTGATCATCTCGTTTCCGTACATGATGGGCGATCAGGCGGTACGTTATGAAGTGATGCGGTCGCCGGACTACGATTCCCTGACCTTCGACCCGGCCACGCACCAGGCGCGCTTGCAGGAACTGGCTTCTCAGGTTGATAACAACGATGCTGATATTCGCGCTTTTGTGCAGCATGGCGGCAAACTGCTCATGATGCACGGCACTGCTGACATGGCCGTGCCGCCGGGAAATACCGTCGCGTATTACGACAGACTTAAGACACAGTTTGGTGAAAAAACGCTGCGCCAGTTTGCGCGGTTTTATCTTGCTCCGGGATTTACGCACTACAGCGGGCCATTCCGTCTGAGCTGGGATTCGCTCGGGACGCTGGATAAGTGGGTAGATCACGGCATCGACCCTGGCCAGCAAGTCATGATCGACACCAATAAAGCCACCGCCGGGCGCGAAATGCCGCTGTGCGATTATCCTTTGTTCCCGAAGTACAAAGGGCAGGGTGATACCCGCGTGGCGAGCAGTTTCGAATGCGTAACGCAATAATTTATTTTACTTCTCAGGGTACCCGTCTGTTATGACGGGAACCTTTTTAGCTTGAATTGCAACTACATTCCCTCTGTTTACCTGTATAAATTCATAGGTGAATGAACGTTCTCAAAAAACTTGAACATCCGTTCAACTCTTGGCATTATCGTCCGCTGTGAGTTCTTCATATCGGGTTTTTCTTTGGCCTATCTGTGTAAAAAAGATCGCCGAGCTTCATTGCTGGAAGCCGCGGCGCACATCGCCCGCCGCGAAGGGTTAGCTGCCACGACAGTTCGCCGCGTGGCTCAGGAAGCAGGCGTCGCAACGGGACAGGTTCATCATCACTTTTCCAGTGCCGCCGAATTGCGCGCACAGGCTTATGCGCAGGTGATGAAAACCCTCAAAGCTCAGCTTCTGCAGAAAAGCCTGCAGCTAACCGCACGGGAACGCCTGAACCTGCTACTGATCGACCCGCAAGATGAACAATCGATGATGGCCATTCCGCTCTGGCATGAGGCCATGTTACTGACCGAACAGGAACCGCTGATGAAAACCGCGTTCGCGCTGTCGGTGTCTGACTGGCATGCGCTGGTTTCTGACGCCATTGAGGACGGACGTTCGAACGGTGAGTTTATCGCCGGGGAAGCACCTGAACATATTTCATGGCGGCTCATTGGACTGAGCAGCAGCATGGACGCCATGTCGCGGCTTGACACACTTAATCTCACGGTCAGTTGCGCCGAATACAATCTCAAACGCGCGATACAAAACGAGCTTTACCCCAAGGAAACTGTAAATGTTTAAAACCTACCTGATTCTCGGACTGGCCATCGTGGCTGAAGTCATCGCCACCAGCAGCCTGAAAAGTTCTGAAGGGTTCACCCGTTTATGGCCAAGTGTCGTCACGCTGCTGGGGTACGCCATCGCCATCTTTTTACTGTCCCTGACGTTAAAAACGCTGCCGACAGGCATCGCTTATGCGATCTGGTCGGGCGTTGGGATCGTCCTTGTTTCGGCGATCGGCTGGTTTGGTTACGGGCAAAAGCTCGATACGCCTGCCGTAGTTGGCCTGGGGCTGATTATCGCCGGCGTCATCGTTGTGAACGTGTTTTCAAAATCTGTCGCGCACTGAACGCGTGACATTAAAGCAGCACCAGGAGTTCATCTTGCAGAGCGAACAGAAACCAGATTTTCATGACGACTTGATCAAAGAGTTACTCTATTGGATCGAAGTCAATTTAAGTGATCGTCTGACCATGGAAAAAGCCTCAAAGAAAACCGGCTATTCCCCGTGGTATCTTCAGCGATTATTTAAAAGCAAAACGGGTCATGCGCTGGGAAAATACATCCGGGACCGCCGTCTGACCATGGCCGCGATCGCATTGCGCCTGACGAATATGCCGATCCTAGATATCTCACTGTATTACTCCTATGATTCGCAGCAGACGTTTACGCGTTCATTCAAAAAGAATTTTGCCGAAACGCCGGGGATGTACCGCCGTAATGCGTCATGGACAATGAACGGCATCACGGCGCCGTTAACGGTCGATGAGTTCCCGCAGCCGGAATTTGAAATTGTTGAATTGCCGGAGATGGCATTTGAAGGTCAGACAACAACGCACACGTACCCGATTGAAGCGCTGTTTAACAGCAAAAACCACGTTCACCGTGCCGAACTGCTGCGTTATCTGACCACACCGGAATCACTCCTCGCGCCGGTGTGGGGGCTGTCTGACTGTCGTCCGGATACTAACGATGAAGTGGCAAATGCCTTGCAGATGGATTACACGGTCGCGCATCAGGTCAATATCAGCGACAGTCACGACATCTTTGTGCCCGCCTGCCGCTATCTGAAAATCAATTATCCGTATGATCTCAGCCGCCTGAACGATTTCATTCTCTACATGTATTCGGTATTCCTGCCGACGCTGGGTTTGGAATTTATCATGCAGCCTGACCTTGAGAAGTATTCTCGTGAATCTGCACTGAACGGCGTCACCTGCGAATACTACATCCCGCTGGTGTCGTAATGCGACGCCATCAAAACCGGGCAGGGTGTGAACAGCAGGGGCTGTACACACCGGTTCTTACTGCTGGCATCAGCGGGAAAGGATCCCCGCTATAAAGAAAATCAATTTATTTTAAAAAATCACTAGGCGACCGGTCTAATCATTGTTAACTTAACGACATGCCGCTTGCAGCCCATCGCATAAGCAAAAATTTATCGTTTTTTTTGATGTGTAATTAGACGACCGGTCTAATTAAAAATACCTGTCCATCACGCGGAGATGTAAAATGAAAATTCTTATGGTTCTGACCTCACACGATCAACTGGGCACCACTGGCCGTAAAACCGGTTTCTGGCTGGAAGAACTGGCTGCACCGTTTTATGCGTTTAAAGATGCTGGAGCACACATCACGCTGGCCTCCCCGAAAGGCGGCAACCCGCCGTTGGATCCAAAAAGTAATGAGCCTGATTTCCAGACCGATCAGACGCACCGTTTCGAAGCCGATCCCGACGCATTGGCCCAACTTGCCGCAACGGTTCGCCTCGACAGCATTTCTCAGTCCGACTTCGACGCCGTGTTCTATCCTGGCGGCCATGGCCCTCTGTGGGATCTGGCCGAAGATAAGGATTCAATCGCGCTGATTGAAGCCTTCCTGGCAGCAAACAAACACGTAGCGCTGGTTTGTCATGCACCGGGCGTGTTGCGCCATGTGAAAACGCCAGAAGGGAAACCGCTGGTAGAAGGCAAAAAAGTCACCGGTTTCACTAACACTGAAGAAGAAGCGGTGGGTCTGACTGACGTCGTGCCTTTCCTGGTCGAAGATGAGCTTATTGCTAAAGGCGGAATTTATTCCAAAGGGGCAGACTGGAGTTCTTATGTGGTCACCGACGGGTTGCTGATCACCGGCCAAAACCCGACCTCTTCGGCGGCGACGGCGGAACAACTGATCAGGCAGCTCGCTTAATCACGCCATCAACCCTCGCGGTGACTTTTTTCTTTCGGTCACCGCGGCTTTGCATTCTTTACATGAAAGGGTTTCACGAATTCGTTACTATACGACTGGTCTTGTATCAGGTGAATCAACTCAATGGCTACTGCAACGCATCTCCATAGCAACGACGTCCGCGACCACATTTTGGCTACCGGCCAGCGCATCATGGCTGCCAAAGGTTTCTCGGCGGTTGGACTGAATGAAATTCTCAAGGACGCGGGTGTGCCTAAGGGATCTTTTTATCATTACTTCGGTTCGAAGGAAGCCTTTGGGGCAGATATTCTGGCGCGCTATTTTGAGGATTATCTGGCTGAACTCGACAGCACACTCCATCTGCCTGGCCTGAATATGGCGCAGCGACTGATGAAATATTGGCAAGTATGGCGCGAATCTCAGTCATTCTCTGATTGTCAGGGAAAATGCCTGGCCGTGAAACTGGGTGCGGAAGTTGCGGATCTTTCCGACAGCATGCGCTTAACGTTAAAATCCGGCACCGCGGGAATTATTGGCCGACTGGCAGAGGCTTTAGAAAAGGGTATCGCCGAAGGATCACTGACTCTCGACGATGAGCCAGCCAGAGTCGCTGAAAGTCTTTATCAGCTTTGGGTTGGTGCCAGCGTGATGGTCAAAATCGTACGGACGACCGAACCGTTTGATTCCGCCTTGCGCATGACACAGAAAATCATTCATATCACAGCCTGACGTTCTCCCTCTTTAAACGCAAACGGCAACACCTTATCCGGTGCTGCCGTCAGTCAAATCACTTTCCCTGTTAATTAATTAAACACCATACCGCCGTCGATCAGCAATGACTGCCCGGTCATATAATCTGAATCCGGGCCCGCGAGATAAGACACGCAGCCAGCGACATCTTCCGGTTCGGAGAGGCGTTTCAGGGTGATATTTTTGGCAAATTCCTGCGTACCGTAACCCAACGGTTGACCGGCAGCGGCAGACACCTGACGGTCAATCTCTTCCCACATCGGCGTTTTCACAATCCCCGGACAGTATGCATTCACGGTGATCCCGAGCGGCGCTAAATCGCGCGCTGCAGTTTGAGTCAGGCCGCGAACGGCAAATTTACTCGAGCTGTAAATCGCCAGTTCCGGATTACCTACGTGCCCGGCCTGAGAACAGGCATTAATAATTTTGCCGCCGTGCCCCTGCGATTTAAACGCTTTGATTGCGGCCTGAATGCCCCAGATCACACCTTTGACGTTGATGTTATACACTTTATCGACAATCTCAGGCGTGATGTCTTCAATCAGCGTCGTTGGCGCGATGCCGGCGTTATTGACTATCACGTCAAAACCGCCCAGCTGTTTAGTTGCCGCTTCTACCGCAGCAAAAACCTGATCACGGTTGGATACGTCAGCAAGCTGCGCAATGGCGCGGCCACCGGCATGATTAATCTCTTCAGCGACGTTCTTCGCCGTTTCATGATTAAAATCCACAACCGCCACAGCAAAACCGTCTTTGGCAAGACGCAGTGCAATCGCGCGGCCAATCCCCTGACCGCCACCTGTCACTAAAGCCACTTTTCCATTTTTAGACATACAACCATCCTCTATGTATTCGGTATCTTCTTCAGGTGCTGCGCGCAACGCACGGGAATACCATCCCGGTACATTTACGTGAGCTGCTTACTGGTTTACGCCCCTGAGCCCGCATGTGCAATTGTTAGCCACGGTCATTAACTGTATCGGTTCGAATAAGTAGGGAGGTACAGATTGAAAGCGTGGCGGCAGTTAACTCGGGTAGAATAGGGGATGGATTACGCTAAAAAGGGCAACACAATGGTCGATGACAGCCTCATTTTATTTCGCGAGCGTCTTACCGCGCTGACACGTTCATTACAAATATCTCCGCAGGTGGCCGAAAATCAGGTACTGGATCGCATGGCGCTAAGTTTTCGCAAACTGCTGAATTTCCTTGCCGAAGATGAAATGCTGACGCAGCGGGCGTTCCTCCAGCCGCCACACGGCACTGAAACCCAAACGTTGCTGTCACAACTGATTGCGGAAAATCTGGCTTACAGCCAACAGAATGGTCTTTTCCGAGATGATATTTCCGCAGACCTGCTCGGACAGTGTTTTACCGGCATGCTGGCACAGCTGGCGCAGACCGCAGGCGATCCGGCTTCACGACATCAAAACAGCGTGGCGTGCGCAAAGTTATTTTGCCAGGGGATCTGGTCAGGCGAGGCTTAGTCGATTTATCGCTTTGCAAAGCAAAAATGGTTGGTTCAATTCGTGCCGCAGAAACGGTTAACTGAGCTCACTCCAGCAGCAGATGAAAACTTCTGCGCTGATCGTCGAACGCACTGACAGTGATTAACCGGAGGGCCGTATGAATGTATCTGCTACTGAGCCTCGCTCGTTCTGGCAACGTCTGACTCGCCGCAAGGTGAGCGCGCACACTGAAGATAAAACGCAGGATACCACGCGTCTGCTGGAAAGCTTTCTGGCCACCGGCTGTCTCTACGGCATTGATGTGGGGAACAGTGATCCCGCGTGGTTTCGCCGCTCCTGATCGCTACACCCGTTTAATGCGCATCAGTTACTGGAATGAACTGTGTGTTTAGCAAACTCTTCTCCTGAGAGTAGCCGTTGTACCCTGAATAACGGGTGTTGACGTTGCGGTTAACGCAGTTTCAGCTTCCGGTATGAAGGTTGTTGTGGACATTTATTTGTTGTGGATGGTTAAACCGTTCTCTCTGACCTCGTCGTATTTCTTAGTTCTCTCTCATTTGTTGAGCCCATAACTTTCGCCGGTTATGGTTTTTTTTATGCAAAAAAAAAACCCGCAGTCAGGCGGGGCAATCTGTCAGGTCGAAGACAGGGGGATCGCGATCTGTAATGAGAAATAATAAAAACCAAGGAAGGTTGAAAAATGAACTGCAGTGATGATGCCGGAATTCGACAATTAAATTACCACTAGATAAAAGTAATATATAAATATAGTTTTTATATATTCTTATTTATATTCACTCATCAAAAATATAGACTTAGCTCATTGGAAGAATTAGCAGTAATAATAAAATAAACACAATATTTACTACATAATAACTTAACTAATGGGTAGCATTACTTCGAGCACTGACTCATGAATAAAGTGCATATAATAAATCAAGGGTCATTAAATGATAAAGGAATGACGTCATAAAATTAAAAGAATTGGTTCTTATTGTTCCAGCATTATTAGTTGTAGCCGCGGCACACTCTTCACAGATTTATAACAAAGACGGATAGGATTTTATGCCAAAATGAAACACTCACGCTCTTAATGAGGGTTCACGAAATTTTTGCAGTATCAGCTTTGATCTCCCCGGTTTTAACTCTGTCCAATTGAATATCAGTTTTCATGAAATACCCCTTTTGCTAATTTCGGCGTGAGCGAAACCCTTGCCAGCAATGGCAAGGGGTTTAATTGGCTTTGTTGAATAATTCGGATTTAGATAAAAGCGCCTCTCGTCACTGACTTCCTCAGGCAATCCGCACACTTTCTGGCATCCCTGCACGCGTCATTTTCTTCCAAAGTCAGCAAAGATCATCAACTTTATTGTTCCAACACAGTAGCCTCTTCCCAATATCCCGGCTCTGACATGGTTTCATCCCTCGTCTGTGTCATTTGCCACCACCCAGTAGATGTGAGCTCAATAGTAACATTCAGGGACGCTCCCTATATCGCCCTAGTTCCACCTCTGCCAGACCACCTCTTCCACCATATTGAATCCAGCCGCCAAGGTTAAAAATATTCAGATCACATCCGACTGCACAGCGACACACCATCAGTATTTTTCCATTTTTTGCCTGGTTATTTCTCTACTTATTACAGCAGTTGCAGCCATTTGGACTAGGACGTAGTTTTCGGTTCCTTTGCTGCCGCTATGTTCTATGTCACCTTAGCCATTGACGTTACTCTTCTTCGCCGGGCCTCTTATTTCTGTGTGTCCTTCATGGGGGGGCGGGACTGGCGTGATGGGTTCGAAATTATCTTCATGGCTCGGATATAAGGATAAACCATTGGATGTTCTGGCCGCGTTAATCATTGCAGCATTCGCGGTTCAGCTGCTGAGCTTTGCGAGCAACAGAGCGAAAAACCCAACATCACTGATTGATCGATGGAGGGGAACTGGGGTAATAAATGACCCACAGGTTATTGGCAACGTAGTACTTTGCAGCCTAGTTGTTATTCGCCTCAGCTTCTTCCGTAAGAAGGGCGATCCCCATCGGACGTGGGCTTCATGGCTGGCTTACCTGCTGGTCCTGGCATAAGCGACGGTTCCGCTCCGATTCATGTTCGATCACGACACCAGCACCCACTGGGCGGCTTTGGCAATAAACGCGATCATCTGCGTTGCTGTACACCGAACCGGTGGCCACGTCGCCAAACTATTAATATCTGGCCTGCGGCCGCGCGCTGAGCTGAGCTGACTACCGATCCTGACCTGCTATTGAAAGAGGAATATGCCGCGTGGTCAGCGAGCTGGTTTTGGAGAGCCAATAACTGCAACAGCATTGCCGACTCTGGCGACTTTGTTGGGGTGACCAAGCGCATCAACGGCGGCGTTAACGGTCTGGCCGATCGTCAGGCTCCTTTGATAATTGCCCGGAAGGCTCTGGGCATCTGAGAGGCACGAAGTGGAAACATCATTGCTCATTGCTGTGCTGAAGGCTTACTGGAAATCGGCGGTTGCCATACTGCTGGCCGCTGGTCTGGTGGATTGAGGGGCTGCGCTGGTACGCCGCCCCTCAAAGCTGGAAGCGACCCACACCGCAGAGCTGAAGAAAATCAGTGATAAGGTTGTGATTGACCTGACCAATCAGAAAAAGCGCACCGAGGCGGCTCAACCCGCGCTGGCGGCACGGGATGCCAAACACACGAAGTAAAGAATAGGCCAAGAATGACAGGCTGCGCGATGCTGTCGCTGCTGGTGCTCGCCGGGTGCGGATCGCGGCAGCAAATATTGCCATCTACGAGCTCGTTGGGAGCAGCTCTACCGGTACCGGCAGCGTGTGTGATGCAGCACAAGACGAACTCTTTGTCGCTGGTGGACAGGTTGTTCTTGATCTCCGAGCCAGTATTATCAAAGACAACTCAGTGAGTGAGAATCTTAAGAGCTACACAACAGAAATGCAGAAGCATTGCTTAATAAATTGACGGGGTATCACAACGCTGGATATGTAAGTGCATTGCTGATTGCATATCACTTACTAATCCTATGTAGTATTAGTCATTAGCATGTAATTAAATGCTTGGACTCCTGAGGTAATCAACTCATGCCAGATAACGACGCACATTCAATTTTACTGAATGCTTCTCATGGTAGGCTATGCTCATCAGATCTTTACAAAGGTAAGCCTGTCAGTTCTTTAGTTGATGTCGCATTAGACGCAATAGTTGAACTTGAAACTGAAATTGTAAGGCTAAAGGTCCTACTTAGCCGAAAATAGCCTGACTCTAAGCCGCCTCCGGATGGGGTTTTATGGTAGGTGTTCATGGCCTTGGCAGGCTTGCTGATCTTGTGTCAGCTGAAAAGATAAAAGTGCAGGGCGGTGATTTTGCCAGATTACAGGCACAAATAACCAGGCGCAGTGGCTGAGCTCATATCAACTTTTAAAGACCTTTTAGCTGCTCAATCGCCTTCCCGATGTCGTCTCGAGTGTCTCCATCCCAGTCAGGAGTCACTGCCAGTTCTGATTTGAAATACATGATCAACATAAGGAACAGCAGCAATCTCATCCGGCCCGCATCTTTTTGCTATGCGAAGAAGGGCGTCGGGTGGGGTGCTCCCCCAAGGAATTAGGCCGTTGCGTTCTTCGATGGAGAGTTTCTGTATTTTTTCATAGAGTAAACCCGGCTAGGTGGCCAAATTCACTATGCCACTACAATCCGGACGCCGCCTATCCTGCAGGTAATCGAGGAAGAAGGCTTCAGGGCTGTAGTTTATACCGGTTACGGCGAAGGTGCCGTCATTCCGGACCTCAGGGGATGCTGTTTAAACCGATGAGGTTCTGCCTCGATGTTCTTAGTTATGAACTATAAGGTAGCTTCCAATCGCGGGCGGGCAGAGCTGAGGGGGCTAAAGCGGTTAACCATTACTTCCTGCTGCCTTTCTGTCGGTTATTTCTACAACACGAAGCTTCATTTCACTTAAAGAAAGCTCACGCATTGTTGTTTCTCCTAATTACAGTAACTGGCAAAAATAACGTGCTTATTTCTCATGGAGAGAACCCATTGAGAAGCTGAAATGGCATAGTGAATGTTTTTTATGCCAAATTTTTCCAAGTCTTCCGGAGGGTATGAAAACCATTTCTCCGGAAATCTTTCTTTATAGTCATCTTTTAATTGCGGACAAAATGACACCCTGATGTTCACACCAATTCTTCTATAGAATGCAATGTCATCATTTTTTAATTTTTTAACTTCCTGAAGCATAAAAAAATCATCTTTAGAAATATTTCCTGATACTGTAACTTCTCTCTCAGGGCCGTTGACACCACCATGCCACAGAAGGTATGAATTATTACCTAGATATTTATTCTTCCCGGCCGGCAAAATATAGTTAGCACAGGCAGAAGCGCAAACACTGCGTACATCAACACTGAGGCCATTTTTGTAGATGTAGTCACCTATCTCCATAGCATTTCTAGCATCACCACCAATGCTATTTATAGATATTTTTTTGATGTCATGATTTATGGTTAGATTCAAAACAGCAACGTAAGAAGTATCTGTAATTTTTCCATTATAATAAAGCACATCCCCCCTGCTATATATTTCAGGAGGATCTAAAAGAACCTTCACGTCCGGGAGATCGATCTTCTCATATGCTCCACATGGTGCCGGGGGAAATAAAAAGACAATCAAAAATGCTGAAGCCATCACTTGATGATTAAAAATAGAAAAAATACTAAAATGGACATGTCTCATTATTTTGAATTCCTTTTCACAACATAAATGGAAAATTAAATATGCAAATCATTTTGACACGTATTTTTTTGTTTCTTTATGGCAGGAGGATAGCCACATTTTCTTTGTGTAATGTATTCTCTAAAATCGCCTGCTTTAAGTAAACAAATGTAAGTGAATATGTTTTTCATCAATTTTTTTGAATAAAAAACCAAACTGATTGCACAAAACTATGGGCGCTAACAGTCACTCGGCTACTCAGCACTGAAGGGTTGCTTACCGGACTTACTTTCACCCCCTGGCTCCGGGCTTACTCAATGTCCGTTTCTGGCACTCATCTGCCCTAACAGTAAAGAGGGCAGCTCTGAGCGAGAAGCGGAAGCTCATCTTATAAATGCTGATCAGAGAACTAGACCGAATTAAGGACTGGATGAACGTTCATGCTTACTATGAGATCGTAACGCACAGTAGTTCAATACACTTAGTAAATAG
>Ga0302174_10000123_pt1 | contig 35884 bp, 39 predicted proteins | sample I_Fen_N3_2_FD_198789 | JGI IMG/M metagenome (GOLD analysis project Ga0302174, IMG submission 198789) | Peat permafrost microbial communities from Stordalen Mire near Abisko, Sweden - I_Fen_N3_2 | ecosystem: Environmental > Terrestrial > Soil > Wetlands > Permafrost | place: Sweden: Abisko... | reverse complement strand
ATCGGCGGCGCGGCGCCAGGTAAACAGGCTGATCAGCACCGAGCGGGTCAGCGCGGCTTTCAGGTTCAGAGAGGTCAACATACTCAGCCCCCCACCGGCATGCCGGTCTGCCCCGGGCCCGGCTGCGCACCGGCATGCACGTGCTGGATCTGGCTGATGCCGCCTGCGATCTGGTCGCCCTGGGAGACGATCTTGCCGCTCTGGCTCAGGATCGGCGTGTCGATGTTCACCGCGCTGCTGGCGCGGATGTTTAGGGTCGCGGTGTCGATGTCGATGATCCGCCCGCGCTTGAAGTGGATCTTGTCGCCCTCGTCGGTGTAGATCGCCACCTCGCCCTGCGCCAAGGCTTGGAGCCGGTAGCGCCGATCGGCGACCACCAGCACCACGGCATGGGAACGGTCGCCGCCGAGAAAGGTGGCGATGCCTTCGGCGCCGGCCAGGGGGTTGCTGGTAAAGCCGTAGGGTTCGAAATGCTCCATGTCATCGCTCACCTCGCCGGCAGTCAGGCGCATTTGCAGCGATTGCAGTTTATTGGCCGAGTTGGCGAGCACGACGGTGCCGCGCGCCAACAGGCGTGTCAGTAGGCTCATGGTGAAATCCTTTGCAGCAGGTCGCCGCGTGAGAAGCCGATGGGCTGGCGATGGGGGCTGAGCAGAGCCGATTGAGCGCCAGTGCCGGCAAGCGGCGTCTACAGCGCTCAATCAGGCCGGGGTTCAGCGTTTCGTCGGCACAGGGTTGGCGTCGAAGGTATGGGGCGGCGCCACTTGCAGGGTGGTGATCGAGCCCCGCTCGGACAGCGAGTAAGTGACCTTGGAGATCAGCATCTCCTGATCGAAGCCCAGCACCTTGTCGATCACCCGCACCAGGCAGTTATGACGCCACAGGTCGCCATTGGCCTGGCGCCAGCCTTGCACGCTGTAGGTGGTGGTCAGCGCCTTGCCCTGGCGCGTGGCGCTTTCCCAGTCAGCCCGTTGCTGGGCCAGTTCCTGGGTCAGTTGCGCCGCCTCGCTGATCACCGTGACCCGCTTGCGGGTGGTCTGCGCATCGCTCGCCACACCGGACACTTCACTGACCGCGCTGCCGCTTTTCTGGTCGCTGCCTTTGTGCTGGCCAATCACCCGGTACTCGGAAAACACCGCGGAGAAATCCATCGCCGCATTCGCCGACAGGATGTTCTTGCCCAGCTCCAGCACATCACTGGCGCGCCCGCCGCTGCCAGGTGCCGCCAACAGCAACGCGCCCTCGACGTCGTCGGTGGAGAACACCCGGTACAAGGTCAGCAAGCGGTCGATGGAAGCGAACACCGTTTCCCCCGGGACAATGCTGTGGGTGTGCAACTTGCTGGTGGTGGGGATTTCGCTGCGCACGGTCACCCCATAAGGCTGGGCCAGGGCGCGGACAATCTTCAACACATCCTGCTCGCGCCATTGGCTCGGGCGGTTAATGGCCGCACAGTCCACCAGGTCCTGGGTCAGCGAACTGCCCTGGATACTCAGGCTGATGTGCTTGCCGTCATAACTGATAGGCGCTTTGTAGACATGCCCGGTGAGCACCAGGTCGCAGCCGATGCGCACCTGGCAGCGCGCGCCGGGCTTGATCCGCACCTGCTGGTCCTGCCCCGGCCACTGCCAGGTGATGTTCATGCTGAAGGTACGAAATTGCCGCTCCAGATCGGCGACGATTTCCACGTTTTTCCAACCGCTGTAGTCCAGGCCGTCAACGGTCAGGGTGACGGTATTCTGCAGTTCGGTCATGGCTTACTCCCGGGCGACTTTAAGGTCTTTGGCCGGCAGGAACCCGGGGTGCGCCGCGCCATTGCGCTGGATCACTTCGCCGACCCGCGTCGCATCGGCAAAGCGCTGATAAGCCAGGACCAGAGCCGGCTGGCTCTGCTTGGGCGACAAGGTGATCAGGCGCACGCCGGAAGACGCCACCGCGGTCAGGTGACCGAACAGCTGCTGGCGCAACGCATTGAGCACTTCATAGTGACGGGCATCGGCCTTCAGCGCCGCCCCCCAGATCACCTCATTCAGGGCATCACGCAGGGTCAGCACATCGTCGGCCACCGGCACCTCAAGACGCTGCACCGGCTGTACCGCCTGTTGCCCGACGGCCGGCGTGGAGTTGAGCTTGACCACCGGGGTCGCCACCGGCATCTGCGCCACCTTGTAGCCCAGCTTCACCAGCAGTGCATCCTGCACCAGGTTGGCCATGGCCTGGGCCGCTGCAGTGGTGTCCTTGCCGGTGGTGAGTTTGGGCGTGTCGATCTGTTTCGCCGCCTCGACCTGCTGCGAAGCGTTGGCCAGTATTCCGCGATAGCCCTCCCGGGCGAAATCCTTGAGCTCGCGGATATCCCCCAGCAAGCCTTCGAATTCGGCACTGACTTCACGCGGCAGCTCCTTGATCGAACGCACCAGCAGGTTGAGGTCGCGGTAGGTGTCGAGCACTTGCTTGAACTCATGCTCGATCACCTGATAGACGTCCTTGAGGCTGTCGCGCAGCTCCTTGACGCCGATCCGCACCGCTTTGATCAGGCTCACCGCCTCCTCAAAACGGCTCACCGCCGAACCCAGCAGGCTGTCGGACGCCACCAGCAACTGCTGCTGGGTGTTGACCGCCGCCGAGGGAAAGCGCAGTGGCCGGTCCGGGTAAAACTTCAAGCTGAACGTCACCAGTCCGCCGTCCTGGCGGGTCTGAGTCATCTCGCATTCACCGACCTTGACCTGCATCCGCCCGAGCCATGGGTGCACCAGTTCACCGGCGCCCTCCTCCAGGGCCTTGAGCAGTTTGTCGCGCTGCTCCAGGCAATCGGCGCCAACGATAAACGCCATCAGGTCATGGATCTTCGCCTGCTGCCCCAGGCCCTCGAAAAACGGCTGGTCGCGCTGTGGATATTCGTGCAACTGGCCTTTCTGGCCGACCGGGGTTTTCGCCTGGTCGACCCAGAAGGCCACGCCGCGAAACGACGCCGGCAGTAAACGATCACGCCAGGAATCAGACATTGGAACCTCCCAGGGAAAGCGAGCGATAGCCGACGGTGGAGGCCACGGTCAGGCCTGGCTGGTTGGTTTGGGCTTGGTCGACGCGTAGGCCCAATGGAGCGTTCTCAAAGCGCAGCGTCAATCCACCTTCAAGCTGGGTACGATTATTTGCGGCGACCTGTTGCAACAGCGAGCTGGAGTTCTGCGTCAGGCTGGTGGATGTCAGAAGCGGAGATGGACCCTTGGTAAAGGACGCCTGGCCTTGCGGAGCCGAGTTGTTGCTTTCCTGAACATTAGTCGTAAGGGATTTGACCTCACCTGTGACGCGGCCGATAAAATCGCCAAACGTTTCAGAAAGTTGCTTTCGAATCGGTGCCAGCACTTTATCCAGGCGGTCGCGAAAGGATGAAACCCACTGAATCAAAGCATCAAGATCTTGTCTCAACCCCTCTCCAGGCGACCAACTAAACAGGTTTTCTAGCGAGCTCTTTGCCGTCATCGACAGGGCCACAATCAGATCCCAAATAGCCGCAAACAAGCCCACTACCGGCTGCCAGTTGCTGGTGATCAGGGAAATCGGGCTCCAGGCAAACGCCTCCCGCAAGGAAGCAGAAAGAGATTGAAGAAAACCTCTGATCGGCTCCAGGTTTCTGATCAACACTCCGAACCCGCTCATGTTGAAAAGCAGATTCAGCGCCTGATACACCGGCCCGACACCATCGATCAGGTCTCGCCAAAGGTCCGCCAGGTAAACGCTGACGGGCCCCCAGTTAGCGATCAGTTGCCCAATGGGCGTGAAGGCAAATAGGTCTTTGAAGAGCCCAATCATCGACATGACAGTCGGAGAAACCTTCCCCCACATGTCGATAAAGAAGCGTGACACCGGCTTCCAGTTAGCGACTACTACGCCCGCCACAGCAGCGATCGCCAACATCGCAAGCCCAATGGGCGACGACAGCGCGACAAAGACCGTCGCCGCCAACGCAGCCACGGTAAACGCCACCGCAGCAGCCGCCAGCCCCTCCACCAAAGCCGGATTATCGGCCACGAACTTGCCAATAGACGTCAACACCGGCTGCAGGCCTTTGACAATACTGTTGATCGCCGGCAACAGGGCTACACCCAGATTCAGGGTAATGCTGCCGACTGTCTTATCAAACTGCTTCAAGTTCTGGGCCGTCTCGCCCAGCTTGCTCTCTGGACGCGCGACGCCCTTGGCGCGAGCCGCTGTCACGGCCTTGATATTTTCCGACTTGATTGCGGACTGAACCCCCGCGACAAAAGGCGTAATCAAGCCCTGACCAGAGAGCAGTCCTGAAAGATCCAGACTTCCAACCCCACTTTCTTCCAGACTTTTCCGGAACCTGCTCACTATTTTGCGGATGCCGGTGAGTTCCGGGGCTATTGCCTTACTCACGCTATCAGTGGCAGGGGCCGGCACCACCTCGACCTTGGCCTGTGGTAAAGACGCTGCCTCGATGGCTGCGGCCTCTGTTTTCTGCTTGGCTGAGTTGCTGTTCGCCTTGTTACTTTTTCGTTTCGCCATCACTGCACCTGCTGCATCGCATTGATCCGTTGCGCGTGCTCCAGGGATTCCCGGAGCACATCCAGTGGCCTGGCCAGCATCTGTTCAGGGTCTACCTTCCAGAACCAGGCCAGGTCATAGGCGACAGCGATCAGGTCGGCGATGGCTGCGATGCCGCACTCATGAAAAAACTCGCCACCGCCCAGCTCAAGGCATTGAGGTCAGCCAGGTCCAGTTGGTTGACCGAGGACGGCGGAATGCCGGCGCAGACCGCGATGTATTTGGCCGCGACGTCCATGTCCAGGCTGACTTCCTCGCCCTTGTCGATCTTGTACGGCAGCGCCTTGATCGTGCGCACTTCCTGCACCGTTGGCCGGCGCAGGGTGAGTTCCAGCAGCGGCTCGCCGTGAGCTTCGATCGGCACGTGCAGCTTCACCAGGCTGCTCATTGCCAAGTCCCCTTCTGCCCTTCGAAGCTCAGCTCGATGGTGGCGTCATCGCCCTTGGCCACCGGTTCGTCCACCAGGTAGGCACCGGCCAGCACGTAGACTTTGCCGTTGGCGAACTCGCAGGTGACGGTCATGTCGGAACCGGCAATCAGCTGTTTGAGCGGGAAGTCCGGGGTGTGCAGCGCCGTGACTTTGAACGACGGGGTGAGGTCGGTTTCCTTGTAGAAACCCGGGACCACGGTTTCCCGCTTGACGGCCATCAGCGGTGCTTCGCAGCCGCCGTTGATGGTCAGTTGCGCGCCGTCCACTTTGACGTAGCAGGTGCCTGCAATCAGTTGACCCATGATATTTCTCCGAAAAAATAAGCCCGCTCGAGGCGGGCTGAAAAAACGCTATGCAACAAGCCCGATTCAGGCCGCCGCGTCGTACTGCAGGCGGAACTGGTTAAGCAGCGCGAACACCCGCAGGCCATTGATGTAGTCCGGCGGGAACAGCACGTTGACCCGGCTCGGGTCCTGCACGTCGCGCTCGACGATCAGGTGCTCGGCGAACAGCTCGGCGTTCTCCACGTGGCCTTCCATTTCCAGCTTGGCGTACTGGGCAATCAGCTCGCCGCGGATGGTGCTCGGGGTCACGATCGGTTGCCCGGCGCCGAAGCGGGTGCCATCGGAAGCCAGCTTGTGTCGCCCGTATTTGCTGGTGATCACGCTTTGCAGGCGACGCACGATAAACGCCGACTGGTGCATGGTTTCGCTGTCCAGGTAGGAGTTGTCGGCCTGGCCGTAGGCGTTCTTCTGGTAGGTGGTGATCGAACGCTGGATCCGCACGTAACCGCCTTCGTAGTAGGCGGTGGCGATGCCGTAGTTGAGCAGCGACTGACGCTCGGTCAGGGTGAAACGCTCGCTGGCCGGCGCCGGATCGACACCCGGCAGGCTGCCACTTTGAGTCGGGCGGCTGGCGTCGGCGGAGATAAACACCGAGGTCCGCGCAGCCAGGGCGGCGGCTTGCACCCACACCGGTTGCGGCACACCGGCTTCCAGGGCCTGGATGGTCATGTGCTGGTCATTACGCGCCTGGCCCGCTGCTACCAGCGTGCCGACGGTGCCGCGCTTGGCGCTGTAGACATGGCCGAACAACTGCTTGGCCCAGGACCAGCGACCGGTGCTGTCATCCATGACGGCTTGCCAGGCGTTGAGGGTCGAAGTGTCGGTCCAGGGCATGCAGATAAACTCGAAAGGCTCGTCGCCCAAGGCCGCCAATGCCGCGACCTGATCCGGCACACCGGTGCCGCCGGCCATCTTGCCCAGGGTCAGGGACAGGCCGACCGGGGTTTCCTCGCCATTGCTCTTGCCCAGGCGATTGAGTTGCAGGCTGATGTCATTGCCCGTGTCGCCGGTCCACTTGGCGCTCAGGGTGACGGTGCCATCAACGGCAATCGCCGTGACCGGCAGATCGACCGCGGCGTTGATCTTCAGCGCCAGCGCAGCGGCGGCCTGAGTGGCCGTGGCGCCGTTGACGATCGAGGCCTGCACCCGCACGCCGCCGACATACAAATTGAGCAAGCCGCTCTGGGTCGCCGCGCCGGTGAGCTTCAGCTCAGCCTTGGCCACGCTGCCCTCGGTGCTGTGCAGCGGCAGGCACCAGATCTCGCCGACCGGATCGGTCTTGCGCCAGGTTTCGTACATGGCGGCGAGCATCGAGCCGCTACCGCCGATGCTTTTCGCCAGGGCCACACTCGACACCAGCACCAGGCTGCCAACTTCGGTGCTGGTGGCGTTGTCGTTGACCTGGGCCACGATCAGGCGGCGCATGGACGACGAAGCGCTATTGGCGGCCGAATTGTCCATCTCGGCGTAGAACAGCGGTACACGAATGTCCGCAGGGATATTGCTGAAACCGATCGCCATTATTTGGCTCCTTGTGATTTCGCCGCTTTCACGGCTTTGCTGGTGATATCGCCATCGGCCAGACGTCGACGCCACCAGGCGTTGTCCGGTACTTCACGGCCGGTGACAGGCAACAGATCGCCCGCTTCCGGGTCCGGCACCGCGCGGCCAGCGGCCGGCAGCACAGTGATGCGTTTAGTCATGGGGTTACGTCTCCTGAAAAAGTCAGCTCCAGACGCCCGTCGGGGCCCGGACGTTGCAGATTGGGGTCGGCCGGATCGATGGCATCGAGCCGCACCGTGACCCCGGTAAAAGACGGCAAGCCGTCGAGTTCACGCTCGCCCCAGGTTTCCGCCGGCTGGCTGGCAAGGTTGCGACCAAGCTGGAACTCGGCGAAAAAGCGCAGGCGATAGAGCAAGCGGGTGGCACTGAGCGACACCAGCTCGCCGCCGTCGTATTCGATGGGGTTGTAGTCGAGGCCGGGTTTGAAACCGACCAGGGCCCGCCAGACGTCGGCGCGCAGGTCGTGCATCAGATCCAGCGCTTTTGTGGCGTCGGTGGCGTCAAGCACCAGCAGCACTTCGAAGCAATCGCGGATGATTTGATGGCTAGCGTTTTGCGCCGCACTGCGACTCGCCACATCGGCCAGGGGCGCGATATACGCCGCGGGGAGCTGCAGCGAGGTATCGGCTTCCAGCGAAGGTAGGTCGATGCCGACAGCGATGCGGTTGGGGCAGTGAGTGCGGAGCTGGGTGGAGATGGGGGTGATTTTCATGGGGTCACCGGGCAATAAAAAACCCGCGGGGTAGCGGGTTTAAAGAAGAGTCCGACTCATCGGAAGCCCGCATCCTTGCAGGCCGGGGTCGAGGTTATCGCCCCTTAGTTGCCGCTCCGTTGGGCTTGATCAAAAGCATACTTGCGGCAAATCCCCTGGAAGCTGACAGTTCCAAAAGAGTTAAACCCCGCAGAGGGCGATGCAAGGCAATGACTTAAAGCTGCACCACCTTAAGTGGCCGGGCTGCTGGCTTTTTCTTGCCCGCAGCCTTGGCTTTGCCTTGCTTGCCGCCATTGCACTCAACCGTGGTACTCCAGCCAGATTGGGTGAAGAGCTGCTCGACCGAATCCACCAAGTAGTCGCCATCGAGTCCGACCTTGAAGCCCTGGGCAGTGATGATTCGCTCCGCAAACAGATCCGTGCGCCCGGGCATATCCAGACGCAGACTGGCGGTGCTGCGGTTGAAGGCCGCCAAACGCGCCTTGGCAGCCTGCTCGGCGGCCTGTTTATTCGGATACAGATGCCGATCGGTATTCACCGTCGGTACGCCCTTCGCTGCATGTTCATTCCCCAGGTCGATGACTTTGAGCGTTCCACTCTTTTTGTCCTGATGCCGAGTCTGCACCGCCTTGTGGGTACTGCCATCACTCAGGCGGAACTGATAGCGGCTGACGTCACCACGGGTAAGGGTAACGACGCCCAGAGCCTTGCCGCTGGCGCTCTGCCCGGCCTGCCGGGGCAGCACCAGCAGCTTGCCTTCGGCCACCTTGGCGGTGCAGTCGTATTGCCTGGCCAGGCGGGTGATGAAGTTGAAATCGGATTCATTGAGCTGATCGATTCGCGGCACCTTGGTGGCTAGCGGGCAGATCGGCATCCAGCCGTTGCGCGCCGCCAGGTCACGGACGATCAGTTGCAACGAGACGTTCTCCCAACTGCCACTGCGCGTGGTCTTGCCGCTGCCGCGCATGTCACTGGCCTTGCCGCGAATCTCGAGGGTGTCGGGCGGTCCGTTCACCACCACCTCATCCACGGTGTAGCGCCCCAGGCGGGTCAGTTCCCGGCCTGCGTAACCGAGGAAGACTTCAATGCTCGCACCACGCCCGGGCAACGCCACGGCCCCGTCGCGGTCATCGATGCGCAGCTCGAATTCGTCCGACTCCATGCCGGGCTTGTCCGTAGTGCGCAGGCTCAGCAATCGGTCGTTGAGTTGTGCGGTGATGTCCCGGCCATCGGCAACAATGCGAAACGTCGGGGTCATGAGCCGTGCTCCAGAAAGTGCAAACCCCGTACTCGACGGGGTTTGTTGAAGGGGTTGGGGATCAGTCCCATAGCTGGACCATGGCCTCAGCCAGGACCGGCAGTTGCGGCAGCCGGATCAAGATCCCGGCACGAAACGGCTGGGACTCGTCGGCCAGCCCCTGGTTGGCATCCAGCACCGCCTCGACACAGCCGTTGAGGTGGCCGTAGTACTGCTGACACAGGGTATCGAGCAGGTCACCGTCAGACGTTCTGCAGGTCGTCGCCATAGCTTACGAACTCCAATGAAAAACCTTGTTTGCGGGGGATGCCACCGGCCAGCAGGTGGCTTTGGTCTTCCTCGATATTGGTCAGGCACCAGGTGCCCAGCACTTCACCGTAACCCGTGGTCAGGCCCAGCGGCTGCAAGCGTCGCCCGATACTGCGTAGGGTCTGCAACTGCCCCAGCCCCCCCTTGAACCCCGGAAAAATCGCGCCCTTGAGGGTGATGCGCTCTTCGCCCTGGCCCACCGCCTGTTGGGCGACACTGCGGCTCAGGCGCTCCTGGCCGGCCCAGCGGAACCCGGTCTGTCGGCGCAGTTCCTCAAAGGCCGCGGTGTCGACATTGAAGTAGTAAGGCTGGGCACCGGCCCCTAGGGGTTGCAGGATCAGCAGGTGCGGGAAGGGTTTCACCGCCTCGGCCGCCGGTGTGGCGTCCTCGGCGAACGCGGCGGTCGGGAAGATGTTGCCCAGGGCGGGGCTGATCTGCCCGCCGATGCGGTTGATCGCCGCGCCGGCCTTGGCCACCTGTTCCTGCAAGGCGCCAAGACGCTGCTGCACCTGCCCCGCCACCGTCACCGCCTGGCTGTATTTGGCCGCCACTTCACCGACGACCGACTGCGCGGCACTGATACCGCGCATCGTGCGCTGCAACTTGGCGCCCAGGGCCGGCCCGACAAAGGGCAGGTTCTCCAGCTCCAGGGCGGCGCCGGTGATATCGCTGATGGCACCGTTCATGGGCCCCAGCATCTCATCCGCACTGCGCCGCCCCGCCTCCGCTGCCGCCACCAGGGAGCCAAGCCCCGACTGCAGCTGTTCCATGTATGCCATGGGATCTCCTTAAACATGTACGGCGTCGAACAGCTGGCGAGCGGCAGCCTGGCGGCTGAACTCGTCGAACTGCCAGCGCAGGTGCGGTTCCAGTTCCCGGGCCAGTTGCGCAGGGTCGCGCACATCGCCCTGGACCGAGATCGACAGGTAAGGCGCGAAGCTGAACTGCTGCTCGATGACCGGGGGTATCTGGGGCTTGAACGACTCCGGCGGATTGATCGTGGCCAGCGCCGCGGTTGACGACGATGGACTGACCATCGAGCGCGCCGCCTGCCCCATCAGCAGGGGTGTCTGGCCTTTCTGGAAGGATTTGGCGATGTCGCCCATGACCGGCGGGATGTTCTGCCCGGCGTTGCGCATCATCAGTGGGCCGGCTGCGGGCATCTGCTTGAGCGACTCGTCGGAGCCGAACAGCTTTTTACCCAAGGCTCCACCGGCGGCCGAACCACCCCAGGCGCCCAGTGCACCACCCACCAGCCCGCCAATAACAGTGCCGATAACCGGCACCAAGGAACCAATGGCAGCCCCTGCTGCTGCACCAGCAGCGGCACCAGCAAGATTGCCCGCAGCCTCACCATAGCCTTCGGCTTTTTCATCCTGGGTCTCGGCATTCAGATAGGTGTCCGCAACCTGGAAACCGGCACCGAGCACCGAAAGGATCGCGCCGCCCTTGAGCAAAGGTGCGAACCCTTTGGCCAGAGAGCCAGCGCCTTTCATCTTGGCGCCGGCGGCGCCAAACCCAGTCGCACCTCTGGGCAGTTTTTCTAAACCACTGGGGGTCAAAGGGCTCTTGAACCCTTTGCCACCTCTGTTCTTCGAACGTGGCCCGCGCCTAGGCGCATTACGTCCACCACGGCCCTTGCGACTTTTTTTGTCCAGACAGCAATCAAGCACGGGCTCACGACAGTCGATGCCTCCCGCTTTGCGGCCAAGCACTCGCTTTGCCACCTTGGGATCGTTCTTCAACCCACCCCGCAGGACATTCAGCAGGCCCTTGCCCATGCTGTAGACGGCCATCAGTTTTTTCACCGCGACATACGCGGCGCCCAGGGCGGTCACTCCCAATACCAATGACGGAGCCGCCTCCGCCAATTGAGTCAGCTTGCCGACTACCAGGGTAAGGCCCTTGGCCGCCAGATCCGTGGCCGGTCGCAGAGCCTCTCCCACGGCTCGCATGCCATCGTCAACGGCATGCCCTGTTTCAGCCCATAGCTGCTTGGAAGCTTGCCGACGCTCGGCGAGGTTCTTGTCGAGAACCCCCGAAGCACTCAACGAGTCCTTCTTCACTTGCTCGTACTGTTGCCGGCCCTGGGTGTGAGCCAGCAAGGCCGCCTTGATCTGCATATCGGTGAACAGGTCACCGGTACGCAGGGATTCTTCCAGCGCCTCGAGCATAGCCTTGGCCTTCGCCGGGTCCGTCTCCTTGCTGATCTGCGCCTGGGCCTCGGCCATCTTCGCGGCCTTGGCCGGGTCGATGGCCCTGACGTACTGCATGGCCAGGGCAAAGCTCGCCTCCAGGCTCGACATGCCCTTCTGGATACCGGTGTTCAGCGAAGCCTGGTAGTCAATGCCGGCATCTTTGTAAGCCTTGACTGCATCACTGGAGCCGATTTTCCCTATCCAGTTCTGCAGCTGTCCGGCGGCCTCATCGGGACTTGCGGCGGTGTTCATCTGCACTTGCAGCATCGAGCCCAGTTGGCTCACCGCATCCATACCGGTGAGCCCCTGCCCACGCGCGCTCTCGAGCAATGCCGGGAGCAAGCGTGCCATGTCGGCGGCCTCGAAATTGCCCGCCTGCCCCTGCAGGGCGATGGCCTCCAGGGCCTGCTCCATGACCTTGGGGTCGCTGATCCCAGCTTTCAGCTCCAGGGCCCGCATCAGGTTCGCCGTGTCTTCCACACCGGCGCCCTGGCCCACCGCGAATCGGGCCGCCAGCGCGGTGTAACCTTGCGCCTTGCTCAGTGACATGCCCTTGGCAGTCATCTGCCCCACCAGAGCGGCCACCTCATTGCGGGCCATTCCCGTGTCCCGTGAGGTCTGAATGACGGTGCGGCTCAGCTGTGCTTCCTGAGGCTGATTGGCCACACCGGCCTTGATCGCAATGTCGCGGATCAGTGCCTGATAATCGGCACTGACCTTGACCGGAATGGCCAACTTGCCGATCCCGTCCTTGGCCAAGCCATAAGCCGCCTTGAAGTCGGCCTTGCCCTGGCCAATCTGCTGCAGCCCTCGGGCCTGCAAAGCCGAGCCCCGAGCCACGTTACCCAGCGCCTGATACTCCTGGCGCAGTTTATGGACCTGAACACCCTGCTGGCGCAGGCCATCACGGCTCTCTTCCAACCGGCGCAACAGCCCGGCGGCAGAAGCGGAGCCGGTGTCATGGGCCTTTTTCCATTCATCCTGCAGACGCAGGGTCTGGCCGATGGTCTTTTCCAGCACCCCGGCCTTGCTGCCCTGTGCCTCCAGTTGCTTGATCCGGCCTTCCACCGTCTTGAAGGCGGCGTCCCACGTTGAACTGAGGGCCGTACCTATCACCACCAGCCCTGATTCCAGTTTGCTCGCCATCTGCTACTCCTGCTCCCTGGGTGATGGGCTCAATCCGTGAGCCACCAGACCATGTCGGAAAACCTCATGGTCATGATTTCCTCGGCGGCGAAATGCAGCTCGCTGGCGAGCCGCTTCGCTGCCACTTTCATCACCTTCGGATCAAAGCTCGTCGTCTTGCACCAGGCGAAAATAGCCGGCCTGCAGGCGCTGATAGTCCTTGAGCGCCATGCCCTCCAGGTCCTTGGCGCTGATTTCAGCCAGGCTGGCAAACAGCATCAGCTCACGCTGTTCATCATCGCCCGCAGCCCCGGCATTGGCCGCACGCACATCGCGCACGGTGGGCGCGCGCAAGGTGACCTTGTCGCAGACCACGCCGTTCATCTGCACCGGTTTGCTGAGGCTGATCACGACGTTTTCGGCACTCAGGGTCATCCAGGCCGGGGGGGTGTTGATTGCTTGAGACATGGGGTTGGTTTCCTTACAGGCCCAGGGCCGAACGTTGCGCGGCCAGTTGGTCGACGCCGTTGATTACGCGCTTCATGCCCAGGGCATCGATTTCGTAGATCAGGCGACCGTCGACTTCGAGCTTGTAGTAGGTCAGCGCCACGTTGTGCTTGATCTCGGCCTTGTCGCCGGACTTCCAGTCGCCCATGTCGACCTCCTTGAGCAAGCCGCGCAGGGTCACGATCACCGGGGTGACCTTGCCCTTGAGGCCCTTGAAGGCGCCGCGGAACACACCGTTGAAACCGGTGCCATCGGCCAGGCCGAACATCTTCAGCGACTCACGGCGCACGCCGGTGGTGGTAAAGCCGGCCTCTTGTTTTTCCATGCCCATGTCCAGTTCCACCGGCACGTCCATGCCGCCGACACGATGCTCCTCGGTCTTGAGGGTCAACTTGGGCAGAGTCAGGCTCGGCACGTCGCCTTGAAAGCTGATGCCATCGACGAACAGGTTCATGTTCGCCAGGGTTTCGGGAATCATTGCCATTGCTGCAGCTCCTTAAGCGGCTTGGTCGAGGACTTCGGTCAACCACTGGTTGGTGACCTCGACTCGGAAGTTGGGGTTTTCGGCGGGCGGTACGTCGGTAAAGCGGATGTTCCAGTACACCTTGCCCTGCTCCAGCTGGCTGGCCGTGTTGAGCTCGGTGTCGGCATAGACCTCGAAATTGATGATCGCGCCCTGGTTTTTCAGATCACGCATAAACGCCTGCAAGCCTTCGGTGACATCCTTGACGTAGGTCGCCGTGATCGAGCGGTCAACCGCCCACTTGTGGCCGAAAAGGATGGCGTCCATGACGATGTCCATGGTCCGCACCCGGGTGACAAACGCCCACTTCGGTTCGCTCGACAGCGTGCGGTTACCCCACAGACGGAAGCCGTCGTCGCGGATGACCGTGGTGATGTTGGCGTTGTTCAGCAGATTGGCGCGGCAGGTTTCATCGCCGTCCAGGAACTCGATGGAACGCGAGGTGCCGGTGATGCCGACAAACTCCTTGTTCGATGGCGAAGCCCAGAAGCCGTACTCGTTGTCGGTCCAGGCAAACAGGCCGGCGACCCAGGCCGAGGCCGGTGCGTCGACTGTGGCGCTGGCGCCGTTGTCCCAGTAACGAATGCCCGGATCGACCATATAGGCGCGCTTGGCGCCGAAGTTTTTGGCGTACGCCATGGCCGCTTCGTCGGTGCTGTTCGGGCCGTCGATGATCGCCAGGCCACGCAGCTTATCGGCCAGGGCCACCAAAGCGGTGCCGACCGCCAGAGTCGAACTGTGTTTGGGGGTGACCAGCAAACGCGGCTGGGCATTGAAACGGCTCTTGCCGTCCAGCAGCGCTTGTAGGCCGGTACGCTTGCCGTCGGCCAGCACCCCGCCGATGATCGCCGAGGTCTGCTCGGCCGCGTCCGCCACCTTGGCCACGCCGCAGGCCACGATCACCGCCTTGGCCCGCTGATAGATGGCCTGGCAGGCCTTGGTGATCGCCGCATCCGGGCCCCAGGCCGCGATGGCCTCGCGCTCGTTGGTGATCAGCAGCAGGTCGTTGGCCTTGGCCGTGAAGGCCGGGGCTTCGGTGAAGGTGTCCACCAGGCCGATGATCGAGGACGTCGGCAGCGAAATAGTGCGCGCGCCGGTGTCGACGTTAGTAACGGTAACGCCGTGGAAAAAACCACTCATGGATAAACTCCAGACATGAAAAAGCCCCGGGTAAAGGGGGCTGTAAGGGATGTTGGGTTAAGGGGAAGCGGGAAAGAAAACGCCCCGGCGGGGCGTTTAACTTGGCAATACGGGCCAATCAATGTTTGTGGGAAATTCTGTTTGCAGCTCAACCCGATTCAATGCAACACGGTATTGCTTCCACTTTTTAAGCTCAGCCAGGTCAGCCTCGCTTGCATCGTCCAAATCAACGGCATCCTGCAGTGGTGCAATACGCAGGGCTGCAACACTCAATCCTCGGTCTCGCTCAGACAGTGCCATCTCCCGAAACTGCTCGACCGTTGGCGAGGGCAGATCGATCAGCGCTGGCCTAGCTCCGCTGAAGTCAATCCCTTTGCCAGCTGCTACGCCAGCAAAAATAACGGCATGATCAAGGGTGCTAATGACCTTCGCGTCTGCGGGCAGCGCTGGGTTCACCTCATCATCGAAGAACGTCCGCTCTGAGTTACTGAAAAACATAGTCAATTTAAAATCCCCACGCCGAGTAGAAAACCGTCGATGCTCCCGAACCACTAGATGTCAGGGACGCGAAGGAAAGAGTGGATTTTGTTGAAACGGGAATATCGACGCCAATCGAGGTGTTGTTCAGCCTGGAAGGCGCACTAACAGTGCCCGTTAGTATCCCGGTTGGAAATTGAATTGGTAATGGGATGGCAATCGATTGAGCGCCAGCTGCGGTATAGGTAAAAGCTCCCCACTGGTGAATCATTCCGCCCGGCATTTTTTCATATCCCGCCGCCTGAACAAGCGACTGCCCACTCATGAATAGCTGCCCGACCGCCTGCGCAACAAAGTTATAGGAACAATCGACCGAGATAACCCAATTAGAAGTCCCATCTGATGTACAAACGACAGAATCACCGCTGCGCATCACCCCGGCGGGCGCTATCCATTGCAGCATTCCTGACAAGGTGTCGCCACTTACAACCTTCAAAGTATTAGTGCCCGCAATAGCACTTGCGGCGTGAATAGTGATAGACGCACCAGGCCGGACGGTACTTGCCTTCGGCAGCGTAAGCGAGCCCCCGCCGCTGCCGCCGAACACCACCAGGGAACCGGCGTCCGCCGCACTTAAAGCCACGTTCGCGCCGCTGAGGTTTTCTGTCCGAATCGCGCTGAGTTGGAGCCCGGCCGCACTGAGTTTTTTGGGCGTCACAAAGACAGTGTCATCAGTGCCTGCATTGACCTGAGCCTGCGTGCCAACTTTTGCAGTTCCTTGATTGCTCTCAGTCGCTTGGGCAGCCAGCGTTGCAACATCAATATCTCCCTGATTGACTGGTGCGTTCCAGGCCTTGATACACCACATTACCGCCAAGTTGCGTGGTCGGGTTTCACTGCCAGCGCGAGGTGAACCATTGACCCCATCCGTTACCGGCTCGCCCGTCGTAGCACGATCTACCATCCCGGCAGAGTTCGCAGCGCCCCCAGCCCCTGCTCCGTATGTCACGTACGCAGTGCTTGTACCAAGCGGGCCGTGCCGATGGCCCTGAAACTGGTCGAGTTGATAACTGCCCAAGGCTCGCCCAGCATCAGCACCACGCCCATGATCCCAGCCACGCAAAAACTCGCCCCGCGAATCCGGCAAGCGAAAGTTGCCCGCCCCTTCATCGCCCTTGTTAAACGTAGTCCCGAGGTACGCCGCCAGATCCGGGTAGGTCGCAGCGCTCTTCACGCTGCCATCAACTTCTAGGAAACCCGGCGGAACCGCCCCCTTGGGAAACGCCACCATCGAGCCCACAGGCAGCGACGACGCCTGCGCGACGATGGATTCGATCTCAGGCTTGGTATAGGTGTCGGTGATGCCATGACCGGCCAGGGTGGCCGGGTTGGTACCGGCGATCACCCGGCCGTACTTGTCGACCGTGACATTGGCATATGAGCCCGCGCTGACACCGGTCCGGCCCACCGCCATTTCAAAAGCCAGCGGCGTGGTGCCCAGCGTGATTGGCCCATCCGTAACCAACTGCCAGACGCTGTCGCCATTGGCCGTGCCCTTCTCGATGCTGACAAACAGGCCCGGGGTCACTTCCGGACTGCTGTCGGCATCCTGCGCCCGCTTCCAGACGCCGGTCGCCGACACCACGTACAGGCCGTTGTCCTTGGCCTGGGTCTGGTTCTTCACCAGCACCCGGGCATCGGCCGGCAGCAGTACATCGTCGATGGTCAAGATCCCGCTCAACGCGATGTTGGCCGTGGTGGCCACCAGTGCGGAGTGTTTGAAATCCATCTTGGCCAGGGCTTCGATCACTGCATTGTCGACGTACTCGCGGGTCGCCAGGACCACGGCTGGGTCGATCTTGAGCACGATCTGCGCGGTGTTGGCCACGATGAAGTTCATGCGGATGACTTGGGTCTTGCCGGTGCCCTGGGCCAATAGCGGTTTGTAGCTTGGCGCGCAGTTGGCCACCGCGACCAAATCGCCATCCGCGTCATAAAGCCCAATTTCGCGAATCCACTTCCCGCCCACATCGGGGGGAATGACTTGCTCGGTGATGATGATGTTCGGATTGGCTTGGTCGGTCCGCACCTGGTTGACCTGCGCCCGGTGCCACTGGTTGATCAGCTTGGTTTGAGCGCGGTTCGGAATAGGGTCCGTATTATTCCCATCCCCCACCCCCATTTCTTTGAAGGTCCAAGGAATGCCCAGCGCTGTGGCGTTGGCCTGTTTCGCCTCGCCCACCGCCGTGAGGATGGCGAAGAACTGACTGTTGGAATCGATCATGAGTACACATCCAGGGTATCTGTTTCATCAATGCACATGACCTGGCCGTATCGACCGGTCACTTCAATATCACGGGGTGCCGGGGGGTAAACGTCGAGCACTTCGCCCTGATCCACATAGGCGCCGTAGCCGATCACGCCGGAGGCTTCCAGGCTGATGGCCAACCCGGTCATATGCCGGCTCACCGGCCTGGCGTCATCGATCAGCCGGGTCAGCTCCTGGTACATCTCTTCGGTGATACCGGTATCCAGAACCCCGACCTTCAGGGCAAAGGTGGCGGGCTCGCCCTGGGGGAGCGTCTGCCACCATTCGACCACTTCGATCAGATAGCCCAGCGGCTCAACCACTCGCCGCAGCGCACCGATGGTGCCTTTGCGGGCATGGATAAAGAACGCGGCGCGAATCGCGTTGCGCTTGACCGCTTCGCTCCAGCGCGGGTCCCAGCGATCCACCGACCAGGCCCAGGCCAGCTGGGGCAGCAGGTGCTCCGGACAGGTCGACGGGTTGTACAGGGTGCGCAACATGGTGGCGGTGTCGCCGGTGTTGGTCACCTCGAGGGCGCGTTCCAACAAGGTGCTATTGCTTGGCAGCAGACTGGTCATATCAGCTCCCCAAGGTGACGCTGTAGCCGGTGCAGTACGCGGCCTGGGCCTTGCTCGGGGCAATGTCCTGCCAACCGCGCAGGTCGACCCGGGCCACGCCGGCCACATGCAACTGGGCATCAATGGCAGAGCGCGCCACCTCGATGCCCAGGCGCCGGCGTGGATTGACCCAGGCGGCCAGCCTGCGTTCCGCCTCGGCCAGGGCCGCATCACTTTCAGGCCCGGGACCTTTCATGTGCAGCACCGCGTCGATGCGATACGGCAGGATCTGGGCACTGTTCACCGTGACCCGATCCCCCAGCGGTCGCACGTCCTCATCATTGAGCGCCGCGGCAACCGTCGCCAGCAGTTCAGGCGCTGCGACGCCATCGCCCTCCAGCCCCAGCACCGTGATCGTGACACAGGCCGGTGACGGGCTTTCAGCCTCGGCATCGGCCACCAGGGCCGAGGCATTACGGGCATGCAGGATGTAGCTGTTACGCGGCCCGGCGGTGGTCAGCCCTTCGTAGGCCAGCTGGGCACGTTCGCGCAGTGCGTCATCGGCTTCCTTGATCTCCTCCACCGGCGGCACCGCTTGCGGGTCGCCGGCCTGGATCACCAGGCGTTGCAGATTGACGTTGGCGGCCAGTTGATCCAGATCCGTGCCCTTGGCATGGGCCAGCAGCAGCGCCTTGGCCGCATCGTTGACCCGGGCTCGCAACAGCATGTCGCCGTAGGCCGAGAGCTCCAGGTGTTTGGTGACGGGGTCGCTTTCCAGGTTGGCTGTCCAGTTGTCGCCCATGTAGCGGCGAAAGGTCGCCAGCTTGTCCTGATACAGCGCTTCAAAATCCAGGGCTTCCAGCACCTGGGGCGCCGGCAGCGCCGACAAATCCAGCATGCTCATGCCGTCACCTCCAAAACCGCGTTGTTGCCCAGGTACTGGCCCGTCAGTTGAAAACTGACCTGGCCCTCCACCACCGCTACCACTCGCACCCGCTCCAGCTTCAGCCGTGGCTCCCAACGTAACAGCGCCCGTGCCACCTCGGCCTGCACCGCGCTTTTCCAGCCGCCGGTTACCGGCAGGTCGACATAACGGCGCAGGTTGCTGCCGTATTGAGGTCGCATCCGCCGGCTGCCCAGCGGCGTAGTCAGGATGTCCTCGATGGACTGCCGCAAATGCTCGATGCCGGACAGCGGCAAGCCGGTACGGCGATCCATTCCGATCATCGTGTTACTCCTGCGGCTGAAAATGCGGATGCTGCTCCAGGTAGTCCCGGGCGAGCGTGTCGCCAACCGGTACCGATACCGCGCCCTGGGTCACCGACAACTCGCGGCCATCGGCCAGGATCAGCGTGCGGGAGGTGTAGAGGGTGTCGCGAAACACCGCAGCGCCAGTACCGGCCGAGCGGTCGAGCTTCTTTTTTGGAATTGCCATGCTGTTCTCCGGGTACAAAAAATCCGCACGCGGCGGATTGGTCGGGTTGATCTGCTTAATGGGGGTGTGGCCAGGTGTCACTGCGGCGGCGCGGTTGCTCCCGGGCCGGGCAACACCCCCAAGTGGACATGGGTCGAGCCGACATTCACGCCGTTGTGCTTCAGGCTGGCGCCGTTGATTTGCACATCGCCATTGAGGGTGATTGCCCCCGTCAGGGTGATGCTGTCGGCCTTGCCGGTGATGGCGCTGTCGGTCACCAGCGCCGAGCTGGCGCCGACCTGAATCGCCACCGTGCCGCTGGGCAGGCTGATGCTGTAGCGCTTGGCCTGCCAGTCATAGACCAGCGAGCCGCCATCATCGAAACGCCAGACCTCGACATGCTCGCGGTTGTCCGGCTGGGCCCCGGCATCACCGTACAGACCGGGCACAAACGTGCCCTGCGCCGGTTCGCCACTGGGGCTGATCAGCACGCCCTGCTCGCCCAGGCTCGGCGCTCGCCAGTGGCGGGCCTTGCCGGCGGCCTGGCTGTGCCATCGGACCCAGGCGCTGGTCCAGCCGGCACCATCGCAAACCCGTACCAGGCCGGCAGCCAGGTCCACGCCGGCCACCCGGCAAGGGAGAATCAGCCCGGCAATCATGCGGTCGTGGGTTGCAGACACGTAACTCACGCCAGTTGCTCCGGTGACTGATAGTCACCTTCGTGACCTGGGCCGGTATCGGGGCTGAAGCCCAGCACCAGCGTGCTTGATGGTTGATTCGGCCATGGCCATTGCGTCTGGCCAAGGTAGATCAGTTGTTGCCACTGCACGACCCACTCGGTTCTGTAAGCCGGTTCCGAGACCGTATCCGCAGGCTTGGCCGACACCGCCGTTGCGCCCTCGACAAAGTCCAGGTCCCACTGCTGGCAACGTAGAAGCTCGATTAACTGAGCCGCCAGAATGGCCGCCTGCAACGGTGCCTGGGTAATATTGGCATCCACTCGCAGGCGGGCCTCGAGGGTGGCCTGCACGCAGCTGCGGCCGTCGCCTGGGTCCGCGCCCTGATCCAGGCCTGTAATTGCAAAGTAGAGCGCCGGTTCAGTGACGTTCTCAAGCACCTTGGGCAATGCCTCAACCCTATGCAGATGCGGCATCGCCAGCTTGATCGTGGACATGATGGCGTCTTGTAGCTGGGTCAGTTCGTTCATTGTTTTGTTCCAAAATAAGGCCGACGCGGCCACGTCTGCGGGTCCATGGCCGGTAGACCTGGTTGAGGGCCAGTGCCGATCAGGGAATCAAGGCTGATCAGAGTGCGAGTCCCGCGGTGGCACCTCGCACACCCCAATGCGCTTGGCCGCCCAACGCTCATAAAGGCCGATGGCCACGTCGGCGCCGGCCATGGCGGTCAGGCAGCCGAGTGCGCAGGCGGTCCAGATCGACACACCGACGCCGTACAACAGCATGATCGCCGAGACGCCGCAGACCACGCAGGCACCGGAGCGCAAGGCCAGTCGTCGCACCAGCAGCCAGCCACGAGCGCCCTCCTTGTCGGCGCGCCACATCTCGCCGGACACGCCGCCCACCAGAGCGAGGACGATGACCAGCCAGATCGGCATGTCCAGCAACGCCTGTTGCTCGTTTGTCATGTCTTGCCTCCAGTGCGGGAAAAGCCAATTCGTTGGCCGGGGAAAAAGTGCGGGTGCTGCAGTGAGCCTGTATCACCAAGGTGCATACAGGTAGGCAGGCATTCCAAAAAGCCCGGTCGCCCAGGCTTTTCAGTAATGCGGTCCTTCTGATCTTTCGGCGCTACTGGCGCGGTACGGATCCATTTAAATTGTTCCTCCGACCGCGACCCTGTCCGCCGGATAACTGCTTCTGGTGCTTTACGCTGCACACCCGGGTCAGTTGCCAACCCTCTGAACCGTTGAGGCCGGTTCATCGCTGCCTTTGCTTTGCCACTAAAGAGCGGTGTCACTCGCCGTTGTTGAGCGGCTTGGGACAAAGAATATGCATTCATGCATACACAGTCAATGCATAAATGCATTTATTTATGCGAAATGAATGCGCTAACGCATGAAAACCTTGCCCCACAAGGCTCACGGCTTTTCTGCAGGCGAAAAAAAACCCGCTCGATGGCGGGTTTTATCTGACGGTGGTTCGGTTAACGGGCGTACATGCCCCACCAGAAGACGTGGCCGAGGATGGTGATCTGCTCTTCCTGGATCTCCTGGAAGCTGTAGTCCTCATCCGGATGCTCGTCGCGGTTGAAACTGCGCAGGCGAATACCGGTAGGCAGGCGATACAGCTGCTTCACCCGCAGCTGGCCGTTATGGTTAATGGCGTAGAGGTCGCCATCGACGATGTCGCCAATACCGCACTTGCCAGCATTGACGCCCACGGTGGCGCCGTCGCGCAGCACCGGCAGCATACTGTTGCCGCGCACCGTGACGCACTTGGCCTGGTCAAACTGCACACCGTTATGACGCAGGCTGCGCTTGCCGAAACGCAGGCTGGCACGCTCGCTTTCCTCGATGACGAATCTTCCTGATCCTGCAGCCAATTCAACCTCTCGCAGAAAGGGGACCGAGACCTCGTCATCATCGACAGGCGTATCGTCGTCCCACAGACTTATGTCCTTGAGTTCGGAATGTATTTCATCGCCAACCGCCGCACGGCCTGGAGAAATCTCAGCGCGCCCGCGCAGCTGGTCGGTACTGATCTGGAAGTACTCGGCGATGCGTGAGATGTGTTTGTCCGACGGATCAACGATCTTGCCGCTGAGGATCCGCGAGAGTGTGGATTGAGGCACGCCGGTTCGACGGTGAAGCTCCGTGGGGGAGATTCCGTTGCGATCGAGCAGCTCTCTTAAGACGGTAGAAACATTGCGTTTTTGCATAACGCGCATATTGCTCGTTCTTTTCGCGGATGACAAATGCTGATTTGCATATTTTATGCATCCATTTCAGAAACAACCTACAGCCTCCCGCCTGCGAAGGGTCGACCGCCCATGGTAACCTTGCGCCCATCGCGGAAAAGCCGGGCCGATGCCCCTCCCTTGCCCCACCACTTTCAACGAATTTGCCTACCTACCCGATGAATAAAGCACTCTCAGACCTGTCCTCCCACACCCCGATGATGCAGCAGTACTGGCGCCTCAAGAACCTGCACCCTGATCAGTTGATGTTCTATCGCATGGGCGATTTCTACGAAATCTTCTACGAAGACGCAAAGAAAGCCGCCAAGCTGCTCGACATCACCCTGACAGCCCGCGGGCAGTCGGCGGGTCAGGCGATTCCGATGTGCGGTATTCCCTACCATGCGGCGGAAGGTTATCTGGCGAAGCTGGTCAAGCTCGGCGAGTCGGTGGTGATCTGTGAACAAGTGGGCGACCCGGCCACCAGCAAAGGCCCGGTGGACCGCCAGGTGGTGCGCATCATCACGCCGGGCACGGTCAGTGACGAGGCGTTGCTCGACGAACGCCGCGACAACCTGATCGCTGCGGTGCTGGGTGACGAGCGCCTGTTTGGCCTGGCGGTCCTGGACATCACCAGCGGCAACTTCACCGTGCTGGAGATCAAAGGCTGGGAAAACCTGCTGGCGGAGCTGGAGCGGGTCAACCCGGTCGAGCTGATGATCCCGGACGACTGGCCACAAGGCCTGCCGGCAGAAAAGCGCCGTGGCGTGCGGCGTCGCGCGCCTTGGGACTTCGAGCGTGACTCGGCCCACAAGAGCCTGTGCCAGCAGTTTTCCACCCAGGACCTCAAGGGCTTTGGCTGCGAGAACCTGACCCTGGCCATCGGTGCCGCCGGTTGTCTACTCAGTTATGCCAAGGAAACCCAGCGGACCGCCCTGCCCCATCTGCGCAGCCTGCGTCACGAGCGCCTGGACGACACTGTGGTGCTGGACGGCGCGAGCCGGCGCAACCTGGAGCTGGACACCAATCTGGCCGGCGGGCGCGACAACACCCTGCAATCGGTGGTCGACCGCTGCCAGACCGCCATGGGCAGCCGCCTGCTGACTCGCTGGTTGAACCGTCCGCTACGTGACCTCAAGGTCTTGCAGGCACGACAGACCTCGATTACGTGCCTGCTGGATGGCTATCGCTTCGAGAAGCTGCAACCACAGTTGAAAGAGATCGGCGATATCGAGCGGATCCTCGCCCGGATCGGCTTACGCAACGCCCGGCCACGAGACCTGGCGCGCCTGCGGGACGCCTTGGCGGCGCTGCCCGAACTGCAAGTGGCGATGGCCGAATTGGAAGGCCCGCACCTCACTCAACTGGCACAGACCACCAGCACCTACCCGGAGCTCGCGGCGCTGCTGGAAAAAGCCATCATTGACAACCCGCCGGCGGTCATCCGTGACGGCGGCGTGCTGAAGACCGGCTACGACATTGAGCTCGACGAACTGCAATCCTTGAGCGAGAACGCCGGGCAGTTCCTGATCGATCTCGAGGCTCGGGAAAAAGCCCGCACCGGCCTGGCCAACCTGAAGGTCGGCTACAACCGCATTCATGGCTACTTTATTGAACTGCCGAGCAAGCAGGCCGAACAGGCACCGGCGGACTACATTCGGCGCCAGACCCTCAAGGGCGCCGAACGCTTTATCACCCCCGAGCTCAAGGAGTTCGAAGACAAGGCTCTGTCCGCCAAGAGCCGGGCCCTGGCCCGCGAGAAAATGCTTTACGAGGCCCTGCTGGAAACCATGATCAGCCACCTGCCGCCGTTGCAGGACACCGCTGCGGCCCTGGCCGAGCTGGACGTGCTGAGCAACCTGGCAGAGCGTGCGCTGAACCTCGACCTGAATTGCCCGCGTTTTGTCAGCGAACCCTGCATGCGCATCAGCCAGGGACGCCACCCGGTGGTCGAACAAGTCCTGAGTACGCCGTTTGTGGCCAATGACCTGAGCCTGGACGACAATACCCGCATGCTGGTGATCACCGGTCCGAACATGGGCGGTAAATCCACCTACATGCGTCAGACCGCATTGATCGTGTTGCTGGCCCATATCGGCAGCTTCGTACCCGCCGCAAGTTGTGAGCTGTCGCTGGTGGACCGGATCTTCACCCGGATCGGCTCCAGCGACGACCTGGCGGGCGGCCGTTCGACCTTCATGGTGGAAATGAGCGAAACCGCGAATATCCTGCACAACGCCACCGAACGCAGCCTGGTGCTGATGGACGAAGTGGGCCGCGGCACCAGTACCTTTGATGGTCTTTCCCTGGCCTGGGCTGCGGCAGAACGTCTCGCCCACCTGCGCGCCTACACACTGTTCGCCACCCACTACTTCGAACTGACGGTGCTGCCGGAAAACGAGCCGTTGGTGGCCAACGTGCACCTCAATGCCACCGAGCACAACGAACGCATCGTCTTCCTGCACCACGTGCTGCCAGGGCCAGCCAGCCAGAGCTACGGCCTGGCGGTAGCCCAACTGGCCGGGGTGCCGAGCGAGGTGATCCTGCGTGCCCGCGAGCACCTGAGTCGCCTGGAAACCACCAGCCTGCCTCATGAAGTGGCACGCCCGGCAACGGAAAAGTCTTCGGTTCCCCAGCAAAGCGACATGTTCGCCAGTTTGCCTCATCCGGTGCTTGAAGACTTGGCCAAGCTCGATCTGGATGACATGACGCCACGCAGAGCGTTGGAATTGCTCTATACATTGAAGACGCGCATCTAACGCAGATGCTTGCAAGCTGTTAGAATCTCGCGCGGTTTGGGATGCTGCGGACTTTTAAGCCTGGTCCGCAGACTATCGCTCCCAAACCTGGCGACCCCGTCATGAAGGGGCTCCGCTGCCGCCGCCTGAGGAGAGAATTAGAAATGACCTTCGTCGTCACCGACAACTGCATCAAGTGCAAGTACACCGACTGCGTAGAAGTCTGTCCGGTGGACTGCTTTTACGAAGGCCCGAACTTCCTGGTGATTCACCCGGATGAGTGCATTGATTGCGCGCTGTGCGAGCCTGAATGCCCAGCTGTAGCCATTTTCTCCGAAGACGAAGTCCCGGATGAGATGCAGGAATTCATTCAGCTGAACGTTGAGCTGGCCGAGATCTGGCCCAACATCACTGAGAAGAAAGAATCGTTGCCGGATGCCGAAGAGTGGGATGGCGTCAAAGGCAAGATCAAAGACCTCGAACGCTGATTACCGCCGCGTTCCCGAAAAGGCCCCTTGCGGGCCTTTTTGCTGTTCAGGGAAAGAGCTTTCTACTGTTACTTTTTTACAGGCAAAAAAAGGGGCGGTATGACCCGCCCACATTTTTCCCTATTCCCTGTAGTCCTTTTCATCGTCCTGATGAATCGCTTCCTGCGATGTCCTTGACCATCTTCCTTGATGGCTGTGTCTATCCGTCGACACAGGGCTGATATTAAAGACTTTCAGCCTGGTGGCAACCACTACCGGCCTTGTAGGAAATGCCTTTGCGCGACCAAGAATAAAAAATAAATACATATAAATCAGTAAGTTATAAAAATCCATACAAATAAAATGGCAATTTCCAAGCCGTTAAAACCCAAACACTTACGAAAGAGTAAGCTTTGGCTTACACGCTCTTTCCGCGTACTCCCATCTGGCACTGAATCTCTTTCTCTAAAAGCATTTCACGACCAATAAAAAAGCCCCGAACAGGTCGGGGCTTTTTATCTACTACGGGCGGCCAGCGTTGTTATTGGAACAATGACTCGCTGGAAAGGCCGTTTTTTTCAAGGATTTCACGCAGGCGTTTCAGACCCTCGACCTGGATCTGTCTCACTCGTTCGCGGGTAAGGCCGATTTCGAGCCCTACATCCTCAAGGGTGCTGCTTTCATGACCGCGCAAGCCGAAGCGTCGGATCACCACTTCACGCTGCTTGTCGGTCAACTCGGACAGCCACTGGTCGATGCTCTGGGACAGGTCGTCATCCTGCAGCAGCTCACAAGGGTCAGTAGGTCGGTCGTCCGTCAGGGTGTCCAGCAAGGTTTTATCCGAGTCCGGACCCAGCGAGACATCAACCGAAGAAACCCGCTCGTTCAAGCCCAGCATGCGCTTGACCTCGCCCACTGGTTTTTCCAGCAGGTTGGCGATTTCTTCAGGGGAAGGTTCATGATCGAGCTTTTGAGTCAGCTCGCGTGCGGCCCGCAGGTAGACGTTGAGCTCTTTGACCACATGAATCGGCAACCGAATGGTGCGGGTCTGATTCATGATCGCGCGTTCGATGGTTTGACGAATCCACCACGTTGCGTAAGTCGAGAAGCGAAAGCCACGCTCCGGATCGAATTTTTCCACCGCCCGGATCAACCCCAGGTTGCCCTCTTCGATCAGGTCCAGCAGCGAAAGCCCGCGATTGACATAGCGTCGGGCGATTTTCACCACCAGTCGCAAGTTGCTTTCAATCATGCGCTTGCGCCCTGCCGGGTCGCCGCTCTGCGACAACCGCGCAAAGTGGACTTCTTCTTCCGGGGAAAGCAGCGGGGAGAAACCGATTTCATTGAGGTACAGCTGCGTCGCATCGAGCGCTCGCGTGTAATCAATGTACTTGTGTTGTTTAAGCGTAGCGGAGTGCTTGGATTTGGCGCGAATGGAAGGCGGTGCAGCCCCTTCATTATTCGACATCGAATCCATAGCGATGCCGGTCTCCGTAAGGAGCACCTCATCGTCGATGTCAAACTCCGGCACTTCTTTACTGAGAGCCATTGTTATAGTCCTTTGGTGAGTTCGACCTCAAGCTCAAGCGGCGCCTTTATCCTTGGCAACGCTGGAGCCTGTTCCCTCTACGTGACGGAACAGGCTGGTAACCGATCAACGACGTGGCAAGAATTGCAGCGGATCTACAGGTTTCCCTTGTCGGCGAATCTCAAAGTGCAGTTTCACCCGGTCTGTACCAGTTGACCCCATTTCGGCAATTGTCTGTCCGACTTTGACCTGCTGCCCCTCCCGAACCAACAACCTGCGGTTATGACCGTAGGCACTGACGTAGGTATCGCTGTGTTTGATGATGACTAATTCGCCGTAGCCCCTTAAGCCACTCCCGGCGTAAACCACCGTCCCATCAGACGCAGCTAAAACAGGCTGTCCCAAATCCCCGGCGATATCAATGCCTTTATTCAAACTACCGTTTGAAGAGAATTTACCAATCAAAATACCGTTCGAAGGCCAGCCCCAGCCAGTCGGGGCGGGGCCTGCAGGCGGTAATGGCGCGGGCGCCGGCTTGCTCGCAATCGTTGGCGAGGCACCCACAGGGCGCCGCGTAACCGTAGTTTTACTCGAAGATGAGCTGGTTGATTGTGAACTAGTGACAACTGTCGTTGGCGCCGAGCCTGTGCGGCCGTCAAAACGGATCGTCTGCCCAGGGTGAATGGTGTAAGGCTCGGGAATATTGTTGCGTGCAGCCAATGCCTTGTAGTCCCAGCCATAACGAAAGGCGATCGAGAACAAGGTATCGCCACGCCTGACGGCATATTGCCCAGTGGTCACAGTCGGGCGCTGTGGAGCCGCGTTATTGCGATCAACCACGCCGACGCTGCTGGACTTGGTACTGGAACAGCCGACCAACAAGGAACTCAAGACAAAGCCGATCATCAGTCGCTGAAAGCTTGTGGTACCCATACGCTGCGCAATGACCGTGAGACTCACCCGCCGCTCCCTTTGTGGTGGTGGAATATGAAAGCTGCCCGATTCGGGCATCAAGTGTCGCCAGTATAACTGGCCGCTCGCGCTTTACCGTGGGCTTGACCAAATCATTGGACGCACCACCTGGCTTGCGGGGGCACATGGCGGGTTTCTTGATTCGTCCGGCTGTAAGACACAGCCGATCAAACAGAATTCACCCCGCGTAAACAAATGCTCAGGCCAGCGGGCCATTGAGCAACGGCACAAACCGTACTGCGCCCAGCACATGCCGTGAGAAACCCTGCTCTTCACGGACAATCAGCATCAGTTGCTGGACTTCGCCGGCCCCTACCGGGATCACCAGGCGGCCGCCAGGGGCCAGTTGATCCAGTAACGCCTGAGGTACGTCGGTGGCCACGGCGGTCACGATGATGCCGTTGTAGGGCGCCAGCGCCGGCCAACCTTCCCAACCATCGCCCCAACGGAACACCACGTTGCGCAGGTTCAACTCGACCAGGCGCTCTTTGGCGCGATCCTGCAGCACCTTGATACGCTCGACGGAAAACACGCGCTCGACCAATTGCGAAAGCACTGCCGTCTGGTACCCGGAGCCCGTGCCGATCTCCATCACCTTGTCCAGAGGGCCCGCAGCCAGCAGCAGCTCGCTCATGCGCGCCACCATGTAGGGCTGGGAAATGGTCTGGTTGTGGCCGATCGGCAGTGCTGTGTCTTCGTAAGCGCGGTGCGCCAATGCTTCATCGACAAACAGATGGCGTGGCGTACGCCGGATGACTTCCAGCACCTGGGCGTTGGACAGGCCTTCGTCGTACAGGCGCTGAATCAAGCGCTCGCGGGTGCGCTGGGAAGTCATTCCAATACCGCGACGCAGCAAATCGTCTTGCTCACGAGCCATCAGCGCAATCCCTCCAACCAGCCATCAAGGCTGTTGAATGCATCGCTGAAGGTGCGATCGAGCTGCAACGGAGTGATGGACACGTAACCCTGCATGACGGCATGGAAGTCAGTGCCCGGTCCGCCGTCTTCGGCGTCACCCGCGGCGGCAATCCAGTAGCCGGCCTTGCCGCGCGGATCAACCACCTTCATAGGCGCTGCCGCGCGCGCGCGATGGCCCAGGCGAGTCAGCTGAATGCCGCGAATATGATCGAGTGGCAAGTTGGGAATGTTCACGTTCAGCACCGTACGCGGTGGCAGGTCCAACGAAGCATGGGCCTCCACCAGCTTGCGCGCGAAATAAGCGGCAGTGGGCAGGTTCTCGACCTGGCGCGATACCAGCGAAAAAGCAAAGGCCGGAAGCGCAAGGAACCGCCCTTCGAGAGCCGCCGCAACAGTGCCCGAATACAGCACGTCATCCCCCAGGTTCGCCCCCAGGTTGATCCCGGAAACCACCATATCCGCCTCGTGCTCAAGCAGGCCATTGAGGCCAAGGTGCACGCAATCGGTCGGCGTACCGTTGATACCGATAAAGCCGTTGCTCAGGGTACGCGGATGCAGCGGACGGTCGAGCGTCAGCGAGCTGCTGGCGCCGCTTTTGTCTTGGTCCGGGGCGATAACCACGCATTCGGCATAATCCACCAGCGCAGCATGAAGCGCGGCGAGACCGGGTGCTGTTACCCCATCGTCGTTAGAAATCAGAATACGCATGGGCTGTCCGTCTGCCCTACCGGCACTAGATCGACCAGTTCACGCACCAATACGGTGGCGAAGCATCCAGCCGGCAGGACGAATTCCAATTGCAGAATGTCAGGCTCGGGATAATGCCACGTCAACCCGCCAATGGGCAGCCGCAGGATGCGACGTTCGTGGCTCATTCCGGCTTTTATCAACCAATCACACAGGTCGGCTTCGCGGGCTGCGACTTCCTGCTCCAGGGCATGGGTCAGGCCTGCGGCAGGCGATTCGCCCTCGCCCCACTGCGGCCCGGTCGGGTGCAGGTCGAGAATCGCCAGGCGCGGGTCACTGCACTCCGCCTCACCGGCCGGGAAAAAACTGCGGCTGTCGGTGAACGCCAGCAAATCGCCGACCTGGGCACGCTGCCAACTGCCATCGGCCACTCGCGCCGCCAGCACTTGGTTGAACACATAGCTGCGGGCCGTCGAAAGCAGGCGCGAGCGCACATTACGGTGCTCCGGCAAGGCCTTGCGGGCCGCCCAGTCGCGGGCATCCACCAGGTTGCCGCCGTTATGACCGAAACGCTGGGCGCCGAAATAGTTGGGAATCCCCTGCTGCGCGATCAACTTCAGGCGCTCGTCGATAGCGGCCTGATCGGCCTTGAGCTGGGTCAGGCGCAGGGTAAAGCCATTGGCGGCATGGGCACCGCGTTGCAGCTTGCGCTTGTGGCGGGCGGTCTTGAGGATCTTCAAGGTGTCGTTTTCAGCCGCAGTAAGATCCGGGTCGGCCTTGCCGGGCAACTGTACGCTGAACCACTGGCGGGTCAGCGCCTGACGATCCTTGAGCCCGGCATAGCTGACGGTGCGCAACGGCACGCCCGCCGCCTTGGCAATGCGCCGAGCCGCCTCTTCGGTGTTCAAGCCGCGTTTTTCCACCCACAACCACAGGTGTTCGCCTTCACCTGTCAGCGGAATGTCCAGCACTTCGTCGACCTGGAAATCCTCGGCGCTGGCTTTCAGCACCGCGCTGCCCAAGGCTTGGCCATAGGCCCGCGGGCCCAGCAGTTCCTGTTCCCTCATGCGCGCAGCAACAAGGCGACGCTGTGCACCGCGATGCCTTCTTCGCGACCGACAAAGCCGAGTTTTTCGGTGGTGGTTGCTTTCACGTTCACTTGATCCAGTTCAACTTGCAGATCCGCGGCAATCAGCGCGCGCATCGCTTCGATATGGGGTGCCATCTTCGGCGCCTGGGCCACGATGGTGTTGTCGACGTTGCCGACTTTCCAGCCTTTGCCGTGGATCAGCGCGACCACGTGACGCAACAGCACACGGCTGTCGGCGCCCTTGAATTGCGGATCGGTGTCCGGAAAATGCTTGCCGATATCGCCCAGCGCCGCAGCGCCAAGCAAGGCATCGCTCAAGGCGTGCAGTACGACGTCACCGTCGGAATGGGCGAGCAGCCCGAAGCTGTGTGCGATTCGCACGCCGCCCAAAGTAATGAAGTCGCCTTTAGCAAAACGGTGCACATCATAGCCGTGGCCAATACGCATAAAAAAACGCCCCGATTGAGTCAGGGCGTGATTCTACCTGCTTTGTCAGACATTAGGCGCTAAGAGCACGCGCGTGATGCTGAAGGTGGTCGTCGATGAAACTGGCGATGAAGAAATAGCTGTGGTCGTAGCCCGGTTGCAGGCGCAGGACCAGCGGATGACCCGCGGCCTTTGCCGCCTGCTGCAAGGTTTCCGGCTTGAGTTGGGTCGCCAGGAAATCATCCCGATCGCCTTGATCCACCAGCAGCGGCAGCTTCTCGCTGGCTTCGGCGATCAGCACGCTGGCATCCCACTCGCGCCAGCGCGAACGCTCTTCGCCCAGGTAACGGGAGAACGCCTTCTGCCCCCACGGGCAATCCATCGGGTTACTGATCGGCGCCAGGGCCGAAACCGACTGGTAGCGCCCGGGATTGCGCAAGGCGCAGACCAAGGCCCCGTGCCCGCCCATGGAATGCCCGCTGATGCCACGCTTGCCCGACGCCGGGAAATGCGCCTCGACCAATGCCGGCAGCTCCTGCACCACGTAGTCATGCATGCGGTAGTGCTGGGCCCAGGGCTCCTGGGTCGCATTCAGGTAGAACCCGGCGCCCAGGCCGAAATCCCAGGCCCCGTCCGGATCCGCCGGCACACCGGGGCCGCGGGGACTGGTGTCCGGGGCAACGATGATCAGCCCAAGCTCTGCGGCCATGCGCAATGCACCGGCCTTGTGCATAAAGTTTTCATCCGTGCACGTCAGCCCGGACAACCAGTACAGCACCGGCAGCTTGCCCCCCGCCTCCGCCTGCGGCGGCAGGTACACGGCAAACACCATGTCGCAGCCCAGCACCTGAGAATGGTGCTTGTAGCGTTTGTGCCAGCCACCAAAGCTTTTCTGGCAGGACAGATTTTCCAGACTCATAAGACCTCCAGACGCAAGCGGCACGCCATAAGCTTCAAGCGGCAACACAGTGAACCGACTTTCCGCTTAGCGCTTGCAGCTCGCCGCTGCTTTTCAGAAATGAATGACGGTACGAATGCTTTTACCCTCATGCATCAGGTCGAAAGCCGTGTTGATGTCTTCAAGGCCCATGGTGTGGGTGATGAAGGTGTCCAACGGGATCTCACCGCTCTGGGCCATTTCCACGTAGCTCGGCAGCTCGGAACGACCGCGTACGCCACCGAACGCCGACCCGCGCCAGACGCGACCGGTGACCAGCTGGAACGGGCGGGTGGAAATTTCCTGGCCGGCACCGGCGACGCCGATGATCACCGACTCGCCCCATCCCTTGTGGCAGCATTCCAGCGCCGCACGCATCAACTGCACATTGCCGATGCATTCGAAGGAGAAGTCCACGCCGCCATCGGTCATGTCGACGATGACCTCCTGGATCGGCCGATCGAAGTCTTTCGGGTTGACGCAGTCGGTGGCGCCCAGCTGCTTGGCGATTTCAAACTTGGCCGGGTTGATATCGATGGCAATGATCCGCGCCGCCTTGGCCTTGACCGCACCGATCACCGCCGACAGACCGATACCACCCAGGCCGAAGATGGCCACGGTATCGCCCGGTTTGACCTTGGCCGTGTTGATCACCGCGCCAATGCCGGTGGTGACGCCGCAGCCCAGCAGGCAGACTTTTTCCAGTGGCGCTTCTTTAGGGATCTTGGCCACGGAGATTTCCGGCAGCACGGTGTATTCGGAGAAAGTCGAGGTACCCATGTAATGAAAGATCGGCTGACCCTTGTAGGAAAAGCGCGTGGTGCCATCCGGCATCAGGCCTTTGCCCTGGGTGGCGCGAATCGCCTGACAGAGGTTGGTCTTGCCCGACAGGCAGAATTTGCACTTGCCACATTCCGGGGTGTACAGCGGGATGACATGGTCGCCGACGGCGACCGAAGTCACGCCTTCGCCGATGGCTTCAACCACGGCACCACCCTCGTGCCCCAGAATCGAAGGGAAGATACCTTCCGGATCAGCACCGGACAGGGTGTAGGCATCGGTATGGCAGACGCCGGAAGCGACTACCCGCAGCAGGACTTCACCGGCCTTGGGCATGGCCACATCGACTTCGACGATTTCGAGAGGTTTCTTGGCCTCGAAGGCAACGGCAGCGCGCGACTTGATCATCCTGGGGGTCTCCAATGAATAAAAACGAGATGCGCAGTGTAAAACAGCGCAGGACGATTAATAATCCGAGCAAAAGCAAAACATTATTGCTGCACAGGGATAATCGACATGAGTGAAAACCGCTGGGAGGGCATCGACGAGTTTGTCGCCGTGGCCGAACACAGCCAGTTCACTGCAGCAGCCGAGCGTCTGGGTGTTTCTTCTTCTCATATCAGCCGGCAAATTGCCCGCCTTGAGGAACGGCTGCAAACGCGCCTGCTGTACCGCAGTACCCGCCGCGTCACCTTGACCGAAGCCGGCCAGACATTTCTTCAACACTGCCAGCGCCTGCAGGACGGCCGCGAGGAGGCGTTGCGTGCCGTGGGTGATTTGACCAGCGAGCCCAAAGGCATGCTGCGCATGACTTGCGCCGTGGCCTATGGCGAGCGCTTTATCGTGCCGCTGGTGACCCGTTTCATGGGCCTCTATCCGCAACTGCGGGTGGATATCGAGCTCAGCAACCGCCCACTGGACCTGGTACACGAGGGGCTGGACCTGGCCATTCGCCTGGGGCGACTCCAGGACTCACGCCTGGTGGCCACGCGCCTGGCGCCCCGGCGCATGTACCTGTGCGCGTCGCCGTCCTATCTGGAACGCTACGGGCGCCCCCACAGCCTGTCGGAATTGAGCCGACACAATTGCCTGATTGGCAGTTCGGATATCTGGCAACTGGAACAGAACGGGCGGGAGTTTTCCCAGCGGGTGCAGGGCAATTGGCGCTGCAACAGTGGGCAAGCGGTCCTGGACGCAGCGCTGCAAGGGGTTGGGTTGTGTCAGTTGCCGGACTACTACGTGCTCGAACACCTGCGCGGCGGAACGTTGATCTCCCTGCTGGAGGCCCATCAACCGCCAAATACCGCAGTCTGGGCGTTGTATCCGCAACAGCGGCATTTGTCGCCCAAGGTGCGCAAGCTGGTGGATTACCTCAAGCAAGGCCTGGTCCAGCGCCCCGAATACCAAGATCTGTAGCGACAGCCGCGGGCTGCTTCAATCTGGAGGTCGGGCGGTGTTGGTCAGGGCCAGCGCAGCCTCGCGGGCTTGGTAGCGGCTACAGGAGGGACGATCTGTGTAACCGCCGCCACAGTCGCTCCACTGCTACGCAATCAGCGGCGGTTGGCCCAGCGCTGACGCAGCCACTCGAGGTCTTCTGGGCGTGTGACTTTGATGTTGTCGGAGCGGCCTTCGATCAGGCGTGGCGCCTGGCCCGACCACTCCATCGCCGAGGCTTCGTCGGTGATCACGACATCGGCCACCAGGCTGTCAGCCAATGCTCGATGCAAAGGCCCCAGACGAAACATCTGCGGTGTGTAGGCCTGCCAGATCAGGCTGCGATCGACGGTTTCCATCACGCGGCCGTGTTTGTCGACGCGCTTCAAGGTGTCCCGTGCCGGTACGGCGAGCAAACCGCCCACCGAGTCATCCGCCAACTCATCGAGCAGCTTATCCAAGTCATTGCGGGTCAGGTTTGGCCGGGCCGCGTCGTGCACCAGCACCCAGTCCTCATCAGCCGCGCCCTGGGCATGCAGGTGCAACAAGGCATTGAGGACCGAACCGGAGCGCTCCTGCCCACCGTCCACGCGCTGAATGCGCGAGTCATGGGCGCAGGCCAGGGTCGGCCAGAAAGGATCGTCAACAGCCAGACTGACCACCAGCCCCTTGAGGCAAGGATGGTCGAGGAAACAGCCGAGGCTGTGTTCAAGAATAGTGCGTCCGCCCAGCTGCAAATACTGCTTGGGACGGTCCGCGGCCATACGGGCACCAACGCCCGCGGCAGGAATCACGGCCCAGAAGGCCGGCAAACGCTCGATCATTGGGCCAACTGGTAGAGGGTCTCGCCCTCCTTGACCATGCCCAACTCATGCCGAGCCCGTTCTTCAACGGTCTCCATGCCCTTTTTCAACTCCATGACTTCCGCATCGAGTACGCGATTACGCTCCAGCAAACGCTCGTTTTCGGCGTGCTGGTCGGCAATCTGCTGAGTCAGGTCGGCTACCTGCGCCAAACTGCCATTCCCCACCCACAGGCGGTACTGCAGGCCAGCCAGCAGCAAGAGCAAGACGAGGAACAACCAATTGGGACTGCGCATCGAATATCGGGATCCAGTGAAAAAAGACAGCCATGCCTACAACTTCAAACCTACTGATAGCACGAAGCCTGGAAGAACCAGGCTTCGTACTCATAAGGCATCAGATTAGAGGCAAAAAAGCCGCTAAAGCGATTTTTTCGACACAATCCGGTGTCTTTTTATCATCTACCGCTTAGCCGCGAAACTCGCTGCGACCGTTGTACTTGGCTTTGCCATTCAATTGCTCTTCGATGCGCAGCAATTGGTTGTACTTGGAAACGCGATCGGAACGGCACAGCGAACCGGTCTTGATCTGGCCTGCCGCAGTGCCCACGGCCAGGTCGGCAATGGTCGAATCTTCGGTTTCGCCGGAGCGGTGCGAGATAACTGCGGTGTAGCCGGCAGCCTTGGCCATCTGGATGGCTTCCAGGGTTTCGGTCAGGGTGCCGATCTGGTTGAACTTGATCAGGATCGAGTTGGCGATC
>Ga0302174_10000119_pt1 | contig 36378 bp, 32 predicted proteins | sample I_Fen_N3_2_FD_198789 | JGI IMG/M metagenome (GOLD analysis project Ga0302174, IMG submission 198789) | Peat permafrost microbial communities from Stordalen Mire near Abisko, Sweden - I_Fen_N3_2 | ecosystem: Environmental > Terrestrial > Soil > Wetlands > Permafrost | place: Sweden: Abisko... | reverse complement strand
GAGTGCGTGATTAAAATCTCAATGGAGGGCCGCCAGATAAATTACTTGATCGGGCAAAAACTCGGAGCTACTAGCTAAGTGTCGTTGCGGAGAAGGGAGGAGGGGGCAGGCGTAAATTGTTTCATGTGGCTTGAGTACAAGAGGGCCTGTGACGGCCCTTTTTTGGTCAACGTTTGCTGCGCCGGCAGCGCTCCGAGCAATAACGGACTTCGTCCCAGCAGCGCGCCCATTTCTTCCTCCAAGTGAAGGGAAGACCACAGATCACGCAGGTTTTTACGGGAAGCTCACTCTTTTTCACGGATATTACTACCGGCTGGTGCGATCAATAGATCTCGTGGATAACCCGCCAAGATCGTGGCCCTGGTGCGAGTAAGGCTCCCCATGGCCGTGAGACTTCCGTTTCTCATCAATCCTTGCTCGGTACTCCCGGCACATCCATGTTGATCTTGCGCCAAAAGGCTTCAGAGAAGCTGTACACCGAGAAGGCAATCAGCCCCAAGGCCATCACCATCAAAATTAACCAACCAGCAGGTAGATTTTGGAGCGCATCCAGCGATTCCTTCATACCAGGTGGATCCATGGCTTGATAAGTGGAACCACTGATGGCCAGTAACAACGCAATTTCTAAAAATACGACTCCACGGGCGATTAGTCCGAATCGTGATACCGGGCGGACGTATCGCATGACGTCTTCATCGGCCTCAAAATATCTCTCGAATGACGCTTTCCATCCCTTGATGATGTGAGCAATACCAACCCCAAGCGGAACGAGTGCGATCAGGTATACCAACACATTCGAGTGATCCCATGACAAGAGATGCGCTAACCAGTCTTTGGTTTGCCCTCCAGAATCGCCCGAGCTTTTAATACCGCTAATGAGTAGGCCCAACGCAAAAAACGCTAGAGCGCCGTTGAACATACCTCCCGCGAACAGACCAGCTCGAATCACCAACCCTTTGAATTTCTTGCCATGATGATCGACATCGCGTGTAGCTTGCAGGATGCGCCACGCCGCAAATGCGAGGAGGCCAGCCACCACAAGGCCAACTAGAAAATAGCCAAAGGGTTGGCTTAGCAGTGCTTCGAGGCTTTTGTGGCTGTCCTTCGGTTTCGTCGAATCTTGTGCTGCCAGCAGTGCGAAGATACCGATGATCAAATAAAGCAATCCCCGAGCGGCGTAGCCTCCCCGAGCGAGTATTACCAGGCTATGTTGCGCGGACATTCGATGTATTCCTGAGATCTGATACAAGAGCAGACCCCTATCGCTGGGTGGGGTTCTATTACCAAGTCGAAGGGTGAAGTGATTTAAAAATCCCCAACGCCGGCCGCAGTCGAGATCGCCTCGCCCACGCGGGTCTTTTGGGCCTACAGTTTTGAGAGGCACTCGCTGTAAGGAATACATACGTCCGGCATTTGCTGTTGACTTCGGGCAATGTGCATCCCTCAACGAAAGCTGGGGCAAGGGATGGGGAGGGTGCTTCGACCGGTTTTCCTTCACACCATTGGTGGCAGCGTCCATCGGCCAGGCTACCTTGTTGCGCATGGCCGGGATTCTTCGAAATCGCATGGCCGTTGCCCCATTGATACAAGAGCCCAAGCGTCAGCTGCAGAATGAAAAAAACCGAGCACTTACGGCGCTTTGATCAACTGTTGGCCGACAGCCCTGACTTTCTGGTTACTCGTGCGTATGCCCAGTTCAGAGCGCCGAATACTCTGGTGAGTTTAGAAGGCGCCCGAGGTGTGTGGTTTCGACGTAGCAAGCCCCAGAAGCTTTGCTCAAGATTCTAGCTACGTGCCAACCAGGCAAAATATCGTTGGCAGTACCAGACGCTGACAAATGGACGGCTGGAAGCGGTGACAGCCTGCAGCTTGGCGATCACATCAGCATTATTTGGAAATTGACTGATGCCTGATGGACGCCATTCAACAATTGGGAAAGGGACAGTAGACGTTGAGGGGTATATGGCTGATGAGCATCTCTACGTAACATCCTGTTTAACAAGTGGGCGATGTCAGATGTTCATAAGCCGCTAGAAAGCCGACCAAACATGGCTCGACGCGCTAAAAATTAGTGCAAATGTTCATAAAATTATGTTTATGGACGAGGTTTTCTGCTCATCTGGTCGATCTGCCTTTGGGCGGTTACTCAGCGGTTAGGACGCTGCGGTAGATGAACGGGGAGTCTCATTGGGGGGATTGATGCTGGCCGATTGGTACATCCGAGCGAGCCGCTTGATGCCGGACTTCGGCAGAACCACTTGCTGAGGCTTACCAAGGCTGGTCCACCGAGTATGTCGAGCACCTGGCGCAGGGGGTGAGTGGTAGGCCGGACGGCCGGTTGTGGCAGGATCGATGCCATCAAAACCAAGTGCGCTCAGGTCGAGTTCATCGACCACGCGCACTGGATTTTCTTCGGCTAACGTTTAGTAACTCTTAGCGCTTTACGACTAACGTCAAAATGTCATAACTGGCGACCAGTTCGCCCATCTGGTTTGTCACCTCCACATCCCACGCTACCACCCCTTGCGCAATGCCCTGCGGGCTCTTCTTGCCCTGGTCGATTTTGCGTTTGCACGTCAGGCGGGCCTGGATGGTGTCACCGATGCCCACCGGAGTGATAAAGCGCAGGGTGTCCAGGCCATAGTTAGCCAGTACCGGGCCAGGGGCTGGCGAGACGAACAGGCCGGCTGCGGCGCTGAGCACGAAGTAGCCGTGGGCGATGCGCTTGCCGAATTGGGACTCCTTGGCGGCGATGTCGTCGAAGTGCATGTAGAAGTGATCCCCCGACAGGCAGCCGAAGTTCACCAAGTCTGCCTCGGTGACAGTGCGGCGGTGGGTCAGGAGGGATTCTCCGATTTGCAGGTCCTCGAAGAAGCGGCGGAACGGGTGCACTTCGGTCTCGATGACCTTGGCGCCGCGTACGTATTCCCCGGTGACGGCCGCCAGCATAGTGGGTGAGCCTTGTACCGCGGCGCGTTGCAGGTAGTGTTTCACCGCGCGCAGGCCGCCGAGTTCTTCGCCGCCGCCGGCACGCCCCGGGCCGCCGTGCTTGAGTTGAGGAAGGGGCGAGCCGTGGCCGGTGGATTCGGCGGCGGATTCGCGATCAAGTACCAGCAGGCGGCCGTGCCAGGCAGCGGCCACCGGTATGGCTTTGGCGGCGATGTGCGGGTCTTTGGTGATCAGGCTTGCCACCAGGCTGCCTTTGCCGCGCGCCGCCAGCGCCAGGGCTTCGTCCAGGTCGTCGTAGGCCATCAGTGTGCTGACCGGGCCGAACGCTTCTATATCGTGGGCGCCGCCTTCGGCGTGTGGGTCGCGTGATTGCAGCAGGGTCGGTGCAAAGAACGCGCCTTGGCTGACGTTTTCACCACGCGGTTCGAAACCGTCGCGAGCGCCGAATAGCAGCTCGCTGCTGTGCAACAAGGCCTCCAGGCGCTCGGCCACATCCTTCTGTTGATCATGGGACGCCAGAGGCCCCATGCGTACACCTTCTACTGACGGGTCGCCGACCACCACCTTGGCCAAGCGCTCGCGCAAGCGGCTGGCAACCGCATCAATGTGCTTGGCCGGGACAATAGCGCGGCGAATGGCAGTGCACTTCTGCCCGGCCTTGACGGTCATTTCGCGGGCGACCTCTTTGATGAACAGCTCGAACTCTTCATCGTCCGGCGTCACATCCGGGGCGAGAATTGCGCAGTTCAGCGAGTCAGCCTCGGCGTTGAACGGCACCGAATTGCGGACCAGGTTCGGGTTCACCCGCAGCTTGGCCGCCGTGTCGGCGGAACCAGTGAAGGTCACCACGTCTTGGCCTTGCAGGCGGTCGAGCAGGTCACCGGTGCTGCCGATCACCAGTTGCAGGCTGCCCGGCGGTAACAGGCCGGATTCGTCCATCAGGCGCACCACGGCTTCGGTCAGGTAGCTGGTGGCGCTGGCGGGTTTGACGATGCACGGCACGCCGGCCAAAAAGCTCGGTGCGAATTTTTCCAGCATGCCCCAGATCGGGAAGTTGAAGGCGTTGATGTGCACCGCCAGGCCGCCACGTGGCACCAGGATATGGGTGCCGGCAAACGTGCCTTTTTTACCCAACGGCAGCGCCGGGCCTTCGTGGACGATATTGCCGGATGGCAATTCTCGCGAACCGAGGCTGGCGTAGGTGAAAAGGGTGCTGTTGCCGCCTTCGATGTCGATCCAGCTGTCGGCGCGGGTTGCGCCGCTGTGGTGGGAGATCGCGTAGAGCTGTTCCTTGCGTTCGCTCAGGTACAGCGCCAATGCCTTGAGGCGCTGGGCCCGTTGCTGGAAGTCCAACGCCATCAAGCCGCTGACGCCCAGGCTGCGGCCGTGGGCGACGGCTTCGGCGAAGTCCGGACGTTCTTCATGCGTGCGTGCGAGTTCGTGGCCGTCGATGGCGCTACGCAGAACTTGGGCACCGTGTTGGCCGATCCAGCGACCGGCGATAAAGCTTTGCAGGGTAGGGGCGTGAGGCATCACGATTCCTCCAGGGTAGAAAATCAGGGGTTAGTGTTTGCTGGCGCCCGAGGCGCCGATTCCGGTCATGGAACGGATGAACTGCGCCAGGTATCGGCCGCGCTCAAGGGCTGCACGCGGCGAGGTGTCGGTGACGGAAAACAGCCAAGCGCTTAAAAACGCCAGACTCATGGAAAACAGCGCAGGGTTGGAATAAGGGAACAGCGCCTTCTCGTAATGCAGCACGTTGACCCACACCGCAGGGCTCAGCACCAGCAGCACAATCGCCGAGACCAGCCCGGCCAGGCTGCCGGCCACGGCGCCGCGAGTGGTCAGTCCCTTCCAGTACATCGAAAGGAACAGCACCGGGAAATTCACCGACGCAGCAATCGCCAGCACCAGGCCGGACAGGAACGCGATGTTCTGCGATTCGAACAGCAGGCCGAGGATGATCGCCAGCACGCCGATGCACAGCGTGGCGATGCGCGACACGCGGATCTCCTGCTGCTCGGTGGCCTGGCCTTTGCGCATGACGCAGGCATACAGGTCGTGGGATACCGCCGAAGCGCCAGACAACGCCAGCCCTGCCACCACTGCCAGGATCGTGGCAAACGCCACCGCCGAAATGAACCCGAGAAAAAGGTTGCCGCCCACCGCCTGCGCCAAGTGCACCGCGATCATGTTGCCGCCGCCGATGATCGCGCCGTTGGCGTCACGGAACGCCGGGTCGGTGCCGACCATGACGATGGCACCAAAGCCCACCACGATCAGCAGCAGGTAGAAATAACCAATGAACCCGGTGGCATAGAACACGCTCTTGCGTGCTTCCTTGGCATCGCTGACGGTAAAGAAGCGCATGAGGATATGGGGCAGGCCGGCGGTTCCGAACATCATGCCCACGCCGAGGGAAATCGCATCAATGGGGTTGGACAACAAACCGCCCGGCGCCATGATCGCGCTGCCCTTGGCATGCACGGCAGTAGCGCCGGCAAACATCGCCTCGGTGCTGAAACCGAAATGCTTGAGCACCATGAAGGCCATGAATGTGGTGCCGAACAGCAGCATCACCGCCTTGATGATCTGCACCCAGGTGGTCGCGAGCATGCCGCCAAAGGTCACGTAGAACACCATTAGCACGCCCACCAGCATCACCGCATACAAGTAGTCGATGCCGAACAGCAGCTCGATCAACTTGCCCGCGCCGACCATCTGCGCTACCAGGTACATCAGCGCCACGGTAAGGGTGCCAAAGGCCGAAGTGAGGCGTACCGGGGTTTGCTCCAGACGGTACGACACCACGTCGGCAAAGGTGTATTTGCCCAGGTTGCGCAGGCGTTCGGCGATCAAGAACAGGATGATCGGCCAGCCGGCCAATACGCCCAGGGCATAGAGCAAGCCGTCATAGCCGTTGAGGAACATCATCGCCGAGATGCCCAAAAAGGAGGCTGCCGAGATCATGTCACCGGCAATCGCAAGGCCGTTCTGGAAACCGGTCATGCCGCCGCCGGCGGTGTAAAAGTCACTCGCTGAACGCGTGCGCAACGCCGCCCAGCGCGTCACGCCAAAAGTGAACAGCACAAACACCAGGAACATGCCGATGGCATTCCAGTTCAGTGGCCGCGCCACGTCATCGGCTGCGATGGCCAGATCGGTGGCCAACGCCAGGGGCAACAGGAACCACGCGATCAAACGGCTCATGCGGCGCACTCCTGCTTGAGTTTGTCGTTGAGCGGGTCGATCACATGGTTGGCGCGGTGCACATAAAAACCAGTCAGCGCAAAGGCCAACAGCACGATCACCACGCCCACCAGCATGCCCACGGTGGTGACGCCACCGCTCAGGGACTGCCCAAGGGTGGCGGGGGAAAACGCCACCAACAGCACAAAGCCGAAATAAACCACCAACATGATCAGCGACAGTGACCAGTACAGGCGCTGTTTGCGCCGTACCAACTGGAGAAAGTCGGGGTGCCGGTGGATGCGTTCGATGTCGTCGGGAGTCATGGCGCTGTGGTCCTTTTTATTGTTGTGTTGGGGTATGGCTGCACGCGTCAGAGTTGGTCGAAGTCCAGTACCACCTTGTCGCTGATCGGGAACGCTTGGCACGACAGCACGTAGCCAGCGGCCACTTCGTAGTCCTCCAGGGCGTGGTTGCTGTCCATTTCCACTTCGCCTTCGATGACCTTGCACTTGCAGGTGGAGCACACGCCGGCTTTGCACGAATACGGCAGCTCGGCGCCCTGGGCGTTGCCAGCGTCGAGGATGCTCTGGCTGTTGCGCGGCAGGTCGAAGGCCAGGGCGCGGCCGTCGCTGATCACCGTGATCTGGCTGACGGCGGCGTCCAGTTCGCGAGCGGCTTCGCGGGCCTCACGCTTTTGCTGGCTGCCGGCGGCGGCGAACAGTTCGAAATGAATACGCTCAGCCGGCATGCCTCGGGCCTTGAGGCTGTCGCGAACGGTCTCGGTCATTTCCTGCGGGCCGCAGATGAAAGCGGCGTCGAGTTGCTTGACGTCCAGCCAGCGGGAGAAGAGTTGCTCGCACTTATCGCCGTTGATGCGGCCGTTATAGAGGTCGACGTCCTGCTGTTCGCGACTGAACAGGAAGATCAGGTTCAAGCGCTGCAGATAGCGGTTTTTCAGATCTTCGAGTTGCTCGCGAAACAACGCGCCAGAGCTGGAACGGTTGCCATACAACAGCGTTACGCGGCTGTTGGGTTCGGTTTGCAGCGTGGTCTTGATAATTGACAGAATCGGCGTGATGCCGCTGCCGGCCGCCACCGCCAGGTAATTACCGTGGCGTGCTGGGTCCAATTCGACATGGAAATGCCCAGCGGGTGGCATCACCTCCAGGCTGTGCCCGGCCTTGAGTTGTTCGTTGGCAAACGCCGAAAAGCGCCCGCCGGCCACGCGCTTGATGGCGATCCGCAGTTCTCCGTCGTTGACCCCGGTGCAGATCGAATACGAGCGGCGTACTTCTTCGCCGTCCAACTGAGTGCGCATCACCAGGTGCTGGCCCTGGGTGAAGTGAAAACTGTCTTGCAGGTGCTGCGGAATCTCGAACGCGATGGACACCGCGTCACGGGTTTCGCTGCGCACATCCTTGATGACCAGGCTGTGAAATTTGCTCATTTTTATTCTCCAACCGAGAGGGCCAACGGCCCCTCAGATGCACTTGAAATAGTCGAACGGCTCGAGGCAGTCACGGCAGCGGTACAGCGCCTTGCAGGCAGTGGAGCCGAATTCGCTGAGCACCTCGGTGTGGGCGCTTTCACATTGCGGGCAGACCACCGCCGGGCTTTCACCGAGCAGGCTGCGCTTGCTGGTAACGCCCACTGGTGGTGCGATGCCGTAGGCACGCAGGCGTTCGCGGCCATCGTCGGTAATCCAGTCGGTGGACCAGGCCGGGGTCAACTTGCGCTCCAGGTGTGGCTTGCGAAAACCGGCCTGCTCCAGGGCTTCGCGAATATCGCTCTCGATCACTTCGGTGGCGGGGCAGCCGGAGTAAGTCGGCGTGACCACCACATGTAGATGGCCTGCCTGCCAGTCGAGGTCGCGCACGATGCCGAGGTCTACCACGCTGACCACTGGCACTTCCGGGTCCATCACCAAGGCCAGGGTGGCCCAGGCAGCTGCCAGGTCGGTGGGTTGCGCCGGCCGGTCGCTGGCGATCAGTTCACCAGGTCGCATCGGGGTACGCTCGGGGTAAAAACTGCATTTCGGCCAACAGAATGCCCAGGTGCTCGGTGTGCAGGCCACGCCGGGCATTCAGGTAGAAGTAGCTCGGTGCCGGCGGTATGGGCAGGGTGGCGCTGGCGAACATTTCATTGACTGTTTTTTGCCAGGCGGCGGCGACCTGCGCGGTGTCCGGGGTGGTGCCGGCGGCGCACAGGCGCTGTTCGCTCTCATCGGCGCTGGTCAGTTCGACGGTGAAGCGCCACAGCTCGGGAATCGCTGCGAGCATGCGTGCATGGCTTTGCTCAGTACCGTCGCCCAGACGCTCCACCCACTCACCGGAGCGGCGCAGGTGGTAGGTGACTTCCTTGACGGCCTTGGTGGCGATCCCGGCGATGCGTTCATCACTGGACTGGCTCAGGCCTGCCAGCACCGGCAAGTGCCAGGCGTCGTACAAAAATTGCTTGAGGATGGTCACCGCGTAATCGCCGCTGGGTTGTTCCACCAGCAGCAGATTGCGGAAGGCGCGTTCGTCGCGGCGGAAGGCCAGGTCGTCGGCGGTGCGGCCGTCGTCCAGCAGCTCGGCGGCGTATTCGAGCCAGTTGCGTGCCTGGCCCACCAAGTCGAGGCCGACGTTCATCAGCGCCAGTTCTTCTTCCAGCGCCGGCGCGTGGCCGCACCATTGGCACAGGCGCTGGCCTTGGATCAAGGCGCTGTCGCCGAGGCGCAGCAGGTATTCGATCAGAGCGGTTTGCGTGTTCATGGTCGACCTCACATGTGCCCGACTTCGGCCGGCAACTCGTAGAAGCTGGCGTGGCGATAGACCTTGTCGTCGGAAGGGTCGAACAGCGGGTCTTTTTCATCCGGCGACGAGGCGGTGATCAGTGCCGAGGGCACTACCCACAGGCTCACACCTTCGCTGCGACGGGTGTACAGCTCGCGGGCGTTCTCAATGGCCATGGTGGTATCGGCGGCATGCACGCTGCCGACGTGTTTGTGGTTGAGGCCGTGCTTGCTGCGCACGAAGACTTCAAAAAGGGTCCATTCAGACATAGCGGCGACTCCAGATCAGGCAGCGTTCTTATTGTGTTTTTTACGGGCGTGGGCAACGGCGGCTTCGCGTACCCAGGCCCCGTCTTCAATAGCTTTGCGGCGGGTTGCAACCCGTTCTTGGTTGCACGGGCCGTTGCCTTTGAGCACTTCGTAGAATTCGTTCCACTGGATCTCGCCGAAGTCGTAGTGGCCGCGTTCGGCGTTCCACTTCAAGTCCGGGTCGGGGCACGTGCAGCCCAGCAGTTCCAGTTGCGGGATGGTCTGGTCGATAAAGCGCTGGCGCAGTTCGTCGTTGCTTTGGCGCTTGATCTTCCAGGCCATGGATTGAGCGCTATTGGGCGAGTGCTCATCGCTTGGGCCGAACATCATCAGCGACGGCCACCACAGGCGGTTGATTGCGTCCTGAACCATGTCTTTTTGCGCCTGGGTGCCGTGACGCATCATGGTCAGGAGGATTTCGTAGCCCTGGCGCTGGTGGAAGCTTTCTTCCTTGCAGATGCGCACCATCGCCCGGGAGTAGGGTCCGTAGGAGGTGCGCTGCAGCACCACCTGATTGACGATCGCAGCGCCATCCACCAGCCAGCCCACGGCGCCCATGTCGGCCCAATTCAGGGTCGGGTAATTGAAGATGCTCGAATACTTGGCCTTGCCGCTGTGCAACTTGGCGATCTCTTCATCGCGGTCGGCGCCCAGGGTTTCCATCGCGCTGTACAGGTACAGGCCGTGACCGGCTTCGTCCTGGATCTTGGCCATCAGTTGCAGCTTGCGCTTTAGGGTCGGCGCGCGAGTTACCCAGTTGCCTTCGGGCAGCATGCCGACGATTTCGGAGTGGGCGTGTTGGGAGATCTGCCGGATCAGGGTTTGACGGTAGGCGTCAGGCATCCAGTTTTTGGCTTCGATCTTGATTTCGGCATCGATTTTTTCCTGGAAATGGCGCTCCTGTTCGGACATCTCCGACAGGTCCTTGATGCGCTTCACTCCGGTTTCTACAAGCTGTGCGTACATGGTGAGTCTCCCGCCTGGAATCTGTTAAAGGCATGGAGAACTTTATAAGTGATACAGAAATATTTATCAAACACAAAATAACGTGTCATTAGGGTTTTTGTATCGCTTCGCGCGTTATGGTTTCTCAACGGGCAAAAAAAAGCCCCGCCGGAGCGGGGCTAAAAAGTGCAGCAGTCATGCTTTAGGGCGGTTGTCGATCACGTGGCAGGCCTTGCCTTCAGAGCGTTTGATCGAATGCATGGGCTGCAAAACGATACGCGTACTGATCCCAATGTAAGTTTTGATGTGACGGCTCAGCTCGCCGGCGATGACTTTTTGCTGTTCGTCGCCCAGGTGCTGATGTTCGGCCTTGAGCTCCACATGCACGTCCACGCTGTCTAAATTGCCGTTGCGATACAGATGGATCTCATAGCACTCGCACAGCTGTTTGACTTTCAGTACCTGCTCCTCGACCTGGGTAGGGAACACGTTGACCCCACGGATAATCAGCATGTCATCGCTGCGGCCGGTGATTTTGTCGATGCGCCGCATCGGCCTCGCCGTGCCGGGCAGCAGGCGCGTCAGGTCGCGGGTGCGATAACGGATCATCGGCAGCGCTTCTTTGCTCAGGGAGGTGAACACCAGTTCGCCCATCTGGCCGTCCGGCAGCACTTCGCCGGTGACCGGGTCGATGATTTCCGGGTAGAAGTGGTCTTCCCAGATGGTCGGGCCGTCCTTGGTTTCGGCGCATTCCATAGCTACACCCGGCCCCATGATTTCCGAGAGGCCGTAGATGTCGAGGGCGGTGATGCCCAGACGGTTTTCGATGGCGCTGCGCAACTCGCCAGTCCAGGGTTCGGCACCGAAGATGCCAAGGCGTAACGCGAGCTTGTGCGGATCGAGGCCTTGGCGCTCGATTTCATCGGCGATGTTGAGCATGTAGGAGGGCGTGACCATGATGATGTCTGGCTGGAAATCCTTGATCAGCTGCACCTGCTTTTCAGTCTGCCCGCCAGACATCGGGATCACTGTACAGCCCAGGCGTTCGGCACCGTAGTGCGCGCCCAGGCCGCCAGTGAACAGGCCGTAGCCATAGGAAATATGCACCTTGTCGCCCCGTCGCCCACCCGCTGCACGGATCGAACGGGCAACTACGTTGGCCCAAGTGTCGATGTCGTTTTGGGTGTAACCGACCACCGTCGGTTTGCCGGTAGTGCCGCTGGACGCATGCAGACGTACCACGTCTTGCATGGGCACGGCGAACATGCCGTAGGGGTAGTTGTCCCGCAGGTCAGACTTGGTGGTGAAGGGGAACTTCGCCAGGTCTTCCAGGCAAGTGATATCGCGGGGGTGCACGCCTAGCGCATCAAAGCGCTGGCGGTACAGCGGCACATTGCTGTACGCGAGGTTGAGGCTCCAGCGCAGGCGCTCCAGTTGATGCTGGCGCAACTCATCGATGCTGGCGGTTTCCAGCGGGTCCAACACAGGTTCAAGCACGGATTGGGCAATTGGCATGTTCATGACTTCACTCGAATTATTGTTGTGTTCCGGCCCTGTTGCACCAGGGCTTTGAGTGCATGCCCCAAGGATACCGCTCGGGTCCTCGGGAATTTAGGTTATTTGGTTCTATAGGCGCTCGATGATCAGTGCGATGCCTTGGCCGACGCCGATGCACATAGTGCACAAGGCATAGCGGCCCTGGCGCTCCTCCAACTCATGCAGGGCAGTGGTTACCAGGCGTGCGCCACTCATGCCCAGCGGATGGCCAAGGGCAATCGCGCCGCCGTTGGGATTGACCCGTGGGTCGGTGTCGCCCAGGCCCAGTTCGCGCAGTACGGCCAGGCCCTGGGCGGCGAACGCTTCGTTGAGCTCGATTACGTCCATGTCCGCCAGGCTCAGGTTGGCCAATTCCAACACCTTGTGGGTGGCTGGCACGGGACCGATGCCCATGATGCGCGGCTCGACGCCCGCAGTGGCCATGGCCACCACTCGGCCGCGTGCCTTCAGACCATATGCCTTGGCGATGTCCGGGCTGGCCAACAACAACGCGCACGCGCCGTCATTGACCCCGGACGCATTACCTGCGGTGACACTGCCGCCTTCGCGAAACGGCGTGCCGAGCTTCTGCAGTTGCTCAAGGGTGGTGTTGCTACGCGGGTGTTCGTCATGCTCGACGACCTTGGTCGGGCCCTTGCGCTGGGGTATTTCGACGGGGACGATTTCCTTGGCCAAGCGCCCGTTGGCTTGCGCAGCGCCGGCACGTTGCTGGCTGCGTAGGGCAAAACCATCCTGGTCGGCGCGGGAAATATTGAACTGCGCGGCGACGTTTTCGGCGGTCTCCGGCATGGAGTCGATGCCATACGCCTGCTTCATCAGCGGATTAACGAAGCGCCAGCCGATGGTGGTGTCATGGATCTCGGCCTGGCGTGCAAACGCCTGCTCGGCCTTGCCCATCACTAACGGTGCGCGGGACATCGACTCTACGCCGCCCACCAGCATCAGCCCCGCCTCACCGCAGCGAATGGCGCGTGCGGCAGTGCCGATGGCATCCAGCCCGGAGCCGCACAAGCGGTTGAGGGTGGTGCCTGGCACGTTCACCGGCAAGCCGGCCAGCAGCGCCGACATGCGCGCGACGTTGCGGTTGTCTTCGCCGGCCTGGTTCGCGCAACCGTAGATCACATCGTCCACAGTGCTCCAGTCCACGTTAGGGTGGCGGCGCAGCAACTCTCGCAGCGGCACTGCGCCGAGGTCGTCGGCACGCACACTGCTCAAGGCTCCTGCGTAGCGGCCGATGGGGGTGCGCACCGCATCGATGATCAGGGCGTCATTCATTCGAGGTCTCCTGCGCGAGCACCGGGCCGCGCACTTTGTAGGATTTGCCATGGAACAGCGCGATTAGCTCGCCCTGTTGGTTTTCGATACGCACGTCATAGTTGCCGGTGCGACCTGAGCGGCTTTGCTCGATGCATTCGGCATTCAGGGTGTCGCCCAAGCGGGCCGGGGCGACGTAGTCGATACTGCAACCCATGGCCACCGTGGCTTCGTTGTAACTGTTGCAGGCCAGCGCAAAGGCCGAATCGGCCAGGGCAAACAGGTAGCCGCCGTGGCAGGTGCCGTGGCCCTGGAGCATGTCGGCGCGCACGCTCATGCCCACGCGGGCGGTGCCTGGTGCGGTCGAGAGCAGGCGCATGCCCATTCCAAGGCTGGCTTGGGCGCAGGCACTGGCCAAGCGCATCGCGTCGTGATTAGTCATGCAAACATCTCCCTTCGGCCACGCGACGGCGCAGCAGCAGCGACGGCCGGTAGCGTTCTTCGCCATAACTGGCTTGTAGGTTTTCGAGCACGCGCAGCACATGGGGCAGGCCAATGGCATCGGCCCAGGCCAGGGGGCCTTCGGGGTAATTGACCCCGGCGCACATCGCCAGGTCGATGTCGGCGGCCGAGGCCACGCCTTGTAGGAGGGCGTCTGCTGCTTCGTTGGCAAGCATCGCCACCGTGCGCAGCACGGCGAGGGCCGGGCTGTCGCTGAGCACGCTGACGCTGAACCCGGCGTGTTGCAGCAGCGCCACGCCGTCTCCAAAGGCTGTCGGGTCAATTCCGGCCGCGCAACTGATGGCGAGGCGGCTCCCAGTGCCGTAGTCATGCACCAGGTCCAGCAGAATCAGGTTGCGCAGGCCATCTTCCTGGGCGCGCTGGCAGGCCATGCGCCCGTCGCTCAAGGCCAGCACCGCATCGCCGACCCGCAGCAAACCCTGGCCGTCGCGTATGAGGACCTCGATGGCTTGCTCGCGCAGGCGTGGGATCAATGGGTTGGCGATCCCCAAGTCACCTTCGACCACACAGCAGGTGACGGTCCGCTCGCTGTGGGTGGTTTTTGCGGATGCGCGCTCAGCACCGTCCGCATAGTTGTAGAAACCCTGGCCGCTCTTGCGGCCCAAGCGCCCGGCGTCTACCAAGTCTTTTTGGATCAGCGAGGGCTGAAAACGGTTGTCGCTGTAGTAGGCGTCAAACACTGAGCAGGTCACCGCGTAATTGACGTCATGGCCGATCAAGTCCGTCAGCTCGAAGGCGCCCATGGCAAAGCCGCCGGCGTCACGCATCAGCGCATCCAGGGTCGGACAGTCGGCAACGTCTTCCTGCAACAGGCGCAGGCTTTCGGCGTAGAACGGGCGGGCCACACGGTTGACGATAAAGCCTGGCGTCGAACGTGTGTGCACCGGTTTTTTGCCCCAGGCCTTGGCCGTTGCGTATAGGCGGTCGGCCAAGGCCGGGTCGCTGGCCAGGCCGCAGACGATCTCCACCAGTGCCATCACTGGCGCCGGGTTGAAAAAATGCAGGCCAAGCAAACGCTGTGGACGTTCCAACTGGGCGGCAATGCTGGTAATAGACAGCGAAGACGTGTTGCTGGCCAGAATGCATTGCTCGCCGCAGATACCTTCCAACTGGCGGAAGAGGGCGCGCTTGACCTCGAGGTTCTCGACGATGGCCTCGATGATCAGCGCGCAATCGGCCAGAGCATCGATGGACTCCACGGCCTGCAGGCGAGCGATGGTGGCCGCACGGTCATCGGCCGAAAGCTTGCCTTTTTCGACGCGTTGACCTAGTTGCCGGTCAATCCCGTCGATGGCCTGGGCGGCTGCTCCGGGGCGGTTGTCCAGCAGCAGCACCGGGTGGCCGGCCTGGGCAGCGACCTGGGCGATCCCGGCGCCCATGGCCCCGGCGCCGATCACGCCAACGCGCGCAGTGGTGTTCAGTACGGTCATGGCTCAGCGTCCCTTGAAGCTAGGGGTGCGTTTTTCTATAAAGGCGCTGACGCCCTCACGGTAGTCCTCACTGCGCCCGGCCAGGCGTTGCAGGTCTTTTTCCAGCTCTAGCTGTTCGTCGAAGGTGTTGCTCAGGCTGGCGTTGAGGCTGCGCTTGATCAGTGCCAGGCCGTAGGTCGGTTGGGTAGCCAGATGGCGGGCGAGGGTCAAGGCTTCGTTGCGCAACTCGGCATCGTCTACGCAGCGGTAGATCAGCCCCCACTGCTCGGCCTGTTCGGCGCTCAAGCGATTGCCCAGCAGCGCCAGTGCCTTGGCCCGGGCCATGCCCACCAGGCGCGGCAAGGTCCAGGTGCCGCCGGAATCGGGGATCAGGCCGATCTTGCAGAAGGCCTGGATAAAACTCGCCGAACGTGCAGCCAGCACAAGGTCACATGCCAGCGGAATATTCGCCCCAGCCCCGGCCGCCACGCCATTCACCGCGCAAATCACCGGCATCGGCAGGTCGCGCAGTTGGCGGATCAGCGGGTTGTAGAACTTCTCCATCGACTCGCCCAGGTCAGGCACGGCGCTGCCCGGTGCGACGTTGCGGTCGCTGAGGTCTTGTCCGGCGCAGAAGCCGCGGCCTTCACCGGTGAGCAGCAACACGCGCACATCCGGGCTCTGGCGCACTTGCTTGAGGGCTTCTTTTACTTCGCCGTGCATCTGCGTATTGAAACTGTTGAGTTGCTCCGGCCGATTGAGGCTGAGCAGAGCGACGCCGGCGTCTATGGAAAACAGGATGTGCTCGAAGGTCATGATCAGGGTGCTCTCTGGGAAGACTGGGGATTACTGGCCGGTGAAGGTCGGCGGGCGTTTTTCCTGGAAGGCGCGGATACCTTCGTCGCGGTCGCGTGTGCCGGCCAGAACGGTAAAGGCGTGGCGCTCAAAGCGCAGGCCGCTGGCCAGGTCTGTGTCCATCGCCTTGAGCAGCGCTTCCTTGGCCAGGCGCACGGCCAGCGGCGCTTTGCCAGCGATGTTGCGGGCGATCTGCAGGGCGCGGTCGACGGTGAATTCAGGTTGGGTCACTTCGCTGACCAGGCCGGCGCGCTGCGCATGGCGGGCGTCGATGGGCTCGCCGGTGAGCACCATCTGCATGGCCATGGATTTGCCCACTGCCCGGAGCAGGCGTTGGGTGCCGCCCGCGCCGGGCATGATGCCCAGGTTGATTTCCGGCTGGCCGAAGCGGGCGTCTTCGCCGGCAATGAGAATGTCGGCATGCATCGCCAGCTCACAGCCACCGCCAAGGGCGAAGCCGTTTACCGCCGCGATTAGGGGTTTGTTGAAATGGGTGATGGCGTGCCACGCGGCCTGGCGTGGGTCATCGAGAATGCCCACCAAATTTCGCTCGGCCATTTCATTGATGTCGGCGCCGGCGGCAAATGCCTTGCGGCTGCCAGTGAGTACTACGGCACGGGTGTCCTCATCTGCTTGGGCGATGGCCAATTCGGCGGCCAGCTCTCTCAGCAGTTCGGTGTTGAGGGCATTCAGCGCCTGGGGACGCTGTAGCGTGATCAGGCGCACGCCCGGTGCAAAAAACTCAACGGCAAGGGTCTGAGGCATGGCGGATGCCCTCGGTGTACGCACGGCGTGGACGCCGGCTTATTGTTGGATCGGCCGCAGGTGGCCGGTTTTGGCCGAGTATACCTATAAAGCGATACGCAAAATCAAGCATAAAATTACATTGGCGTATCCTATCTGTGCGGTCATGCTTTTCGGATAAAGTGAAATTATGGGCTATAGCCCTTATTTAATGAGTAATTTTCGCTTTTTTCGAGGGCTGCAGGCGTGTCGATAAAAGCGATACGTTTTTTTGTTGTTTGTATTCCAAATTCAATATGATACAAAATATGCGTGTATGTGCATCGCTTTGCGTCTTCAAGGAGTTTTCTATGACGTGCTACAGCCTCAACGGCCTCACCCCGGTGGTGGACCCCAGTGCCTATGTGCATCCTTCGGCCGTGCTCATCGGCGATGTCATTATTGGCCCGCACTGTTATGTCGGGCCGCTGGCCAGCTTGCGTGGTGACTTTGGCCGCATCGTGCTGGAGGAGGGTGCCAATATTCAGGACACCTGCGTCATGCACGGTTTCCCGGAGAGCGACACGGTGATCGAGCGCAATGGTCATGTCGGTCACGGTGCGGTGTTGCACGGTTGCCGCATTGGCGAGGATGCCCTGGTGGGCATGAATGCTGTGGTCATGGACGGGGCCAGGATTGGTCCGCGTTCATTCGTATCGGCTACGGCGTTCGTCAAGGCGGGCTTCGAATGCCCCGAGCAATCGTTGGTGATGGGCGCCCCGGCCAGCGTCAAGCGCAGCCTCAGCGATGCGGAATTGAGCTGGAAGCAGACCGGCACCCGCGAGTACCAGCAACTGGCCAAGCGTTGCCTCACGCAAATGCAGGAATGCGAGCCGCTGCAGGCGGTTGAACGCGACCGGCCACGGGTTAGCGACAGCGGCCTGCGGCCCAAGGGTGCAACGCTGTGACCCTGCATTGCACGCGCAGGATGGTCACAAGGCCCGCTCGCCGGGTATATTTCAGCCTTTTTTCCTGTCCGGTACGCCCATGTCGTCCCTAGCCCCATTGAATTCCCTGATCACGCGCTTTCAGGAGCAGACGCCGATTCGCGCCAGCTCGCTGATCATCACCCTCTATGGGGATGCCATCGAACCCCACGGCGGCACTGTCTGGCTTGGCAGCCTTATCCAACTGCTCGAGCCCATTGGCATTAATGAACGGCTGATCCGCACCTCGATTTTCCGCTTGACCAAAGAGGGCTGGCTCACCGCCGAAAAAGTCGGGCGGCGCAGCTACTACAGCCTGACCGGCACCGGGCGTCGGCGCTTCGACAAGGCTTTCAAGCGCGTGTACAGCTCCAACGTGCCGGCCTGGGACGGTTCCTGGTGCTTGGTGATGCTCACGCAGTTAGCCCAGGACAAGCGCAAACAAGTGCGTGAAGAACTGGAATGGCAAGGTTTTGGTGCGATCTCACCGGTCTTGTTGGCCTGCCCGCGCAGCGACCGCGCTGATGTCAATGCGACGTTACAGGACCTTGGGGCTCTGGAAGAAACCATTGTCTTCGAAACCACCGCCCAGGACGTATTGGCCTCCAAGGCCCTGCGTTTGCAAGTGCGCGAAAGCTGGAGTATCGAGGAACTGGCGACCCATTACAGCGAATTCATTCAGTTGTTCCGCCCACTCTGGCAGGCACTGCGTGAGCAGGAAAACCTGCTTCCAGCCGACTGCTTCCTGGCACGGGTTCTGCTTGTGCATGAATATCGCAAATTGCTGTTGCGCGACCCGCAGTTGCCGGATGAGCTATTGCCCGGCGATTGGGAAGGCCGCGCCGCACGACAGTTGTGCCGTAACATCTACCGTCTGATCTTCGCCAAGGCCGAAGAGTGGTTGAACAGCGCACTGGAAACCGCCGACGGACCCTTGCCGGATGTCGGCGAAAGTTTCTATCGACGCTTCGGCGGGCTTAAATAACCCGCCATCAATCAAGCAGTATCGCTGTCCGTTTTAGCGTGGATCGACGTAGATAATAAAAATAAGCCTGCGTGAGGCCTCACATGAATTCTTCAATTGCACAACGCCGTGATGGGTTCGATCAATGGGTCCATCAGATTAACCAGATCTGCGGCGCCTTCAGCGCCCAAACCCTGGGCGACGGATTTTCCGGGCATATCAGCGAATACCAGAGCGGAGCGCTCAAACTCAGTTTTGTCGATGCCTGCCAGGCGCGGCTGTACCGCACTCCACGGGAGGTCGCGGCTGGCGAGGGCAGAAAGTACTTCGCGGTGTTTCAGCTCGAAGGTACGGCCTGCATGGCCCAGGGCGACAACCGGGTGGCGTTGTCTGCCGGTGATATCACCCTGATCGACGCTTCACAGCCCAGCGATTTCACCTACAGCGAAAGCTCCCGGCAGTTGTCGTTGATTTTGCCGTACCCGCTGGTGGAGCAGTCCCTGCGCTTCAATCCGGTTAAGTGTGGTCATCGAATCGCCGCAACGTCACCCATCGCCACGCTGTCCCACCACTTGATACTGGACGCCACGCGCCACAACACCTTAAGCCAGCAGGAAAGCGAAGCCACCCTGGACGCGGTGGTCAGCCTGTTGCGCCCGGTTATCACCCACAGCGATGTGGCCGATGATCTGCACGAGCGAATCTTTCGCAAGACCCTTGGCTACATCGATGAGCACATTCGCTCCGAAGACCTCTGCCCTGAGTTGCTGGCGCGGGAGGTTGGGGTTTCGATGCGTGGGTTGTACCGGATGTTTTCGCGCAAGGGGTTGGTGGTGGCGCGCTACATCAAGAATCGCCGCCTGGATTTATGTGCCGAGTCCCTGCGCCAATCGTGTGCGGAACAGAAACTGTCGGCGTTGGGATATTCGTGGGGCTTTTCTGATTCGAGTTACTTCTCTACAGCGTTCAAGTCGCGCTTTGGCATTTCGCCGGGCGAGTATCGCAAGCAACACGCCTGAAGCAAAAAAAACCCTGTCACGAGGGTGACAGGGGCTTTTTCCTGCGTGGGTTATTTCGGTGAGCTGAGGTTTAGTGTCGGCGTTTCATCAAAGAAATTCCACGGTTTGAGCAGCACGTGCACCCACTCGGTCGGCATGATCGGCCACTCTTCCGCCCGGGCTATGTGAGTCGTGCCGGTGGTCAGCCAGACCACGTCGTCGCTGTTCTCGATCGACTGGTTGTCCTGGGTGAACTGCCCAAGGCCGGTGTCGCTTTGCGAGCGGTTCGGGTATTTACCCTCCGGGTACTTCTCCTGCGGGTCGTAGCGTGTCACCCACAGCTGTTTGTCCATGAAACTCAGGCGGTGATAGAGCCATTCATCCTTGCCAAAGTTGGCGCCCTTGGCCACCGGGTGTGTACCGCCGGCATAGGGTATCAACTGGTACGAAACCGGGTTGCCGACTTTGTTTTCCTTACCGAAGTTGGTTAACAGGCGCACGGTGGATGGGTCGAACTTCTGTGCGGCCTGCTGTTCGGTACTGACCACTCGCTGCTCAGTCTGCATCGTGCTGGTGCGCGGCCCACCACGTTCGTTCGGTGCAACCACCGGGTTCACTTCCACCAGTGAGTTGTTCTCGCCGTCGATGTCCATGTCCAGGCGGAAGTTGTAAATGTGCTGGTGCGTCGTGCCGACGATGTTGTGGTCCAGCAGGGTGCCGTAGCGTGTGTCTTCCTTGGCGGTTGACTCGTGCATGGTCTTGGACTTCACACCCTTGACCGCTTCGATACCGGTGGCGCCGGCGTCGATACCGATGGTGCCGTTCTGCTGGAATACCCAGTCGAAAATATAGTCGTAGTTACCCACGGTGCTGATCCAGCGGATGACCAGCTCACGCCGTTCGGCGCTGATGTTGGGCTGGCCCATTTCCTGGTGTTTGTATTCGGGCCCGGCGTAGCGCTCGAACACCGCGATGGCATAGGGAATGGTGGTCGGGGCGCCGGAGTAGTCGGCGATGGTTGCGTCCAGCAGCACGGCGTTTTCCGGGGCGTCTTTGCCTCGCGCAATCGGCGAGGTGAGGGTGCCCATGCCGTAGTCGCCCGAATCAAGGTAGGCCTTGAAGTACCAGCCGGCATCCGGGTCGCCGTATGGCACGATCATACCGCCCAGGTTGCCTTCGTACATGATCTTGCGTTTCTTGCCCTTGTCGTCATAAGTCACGGTGGACAGGATCGGCCCGACGCGGGAGTCGAGGCGCACATGAAAATCCCAGTTCTGCCAATGGATGCTGTTGCCGGTGATGGTGTAGTTCTTGCCTTCCGGCTCAATAATCTCCAGCGGCTTGAGCGCCACGCCCTTACGGCTTCGGCCGTCATATGGGGTGGGTTTCATCGGTACCGGGACCACCGCGCCGTCTTCGATTTTGATCAGTTTTTTCTGCTCAAGATCGACCACTGCCACCAAGCCCTCAATCGGGTGCGCCCAGTAGTTGCCGTCACCGGTGTCGAGGTAGCTGACTATTTTCAGTAGTCGCTTGTCCTGGGTCAGACCGTCCTTTCCATCGAAGTAACCGACGGTCAATGGCGTTGTCACCACTTTCTTGATGTCGGTGATGCCACGCTTGGCCAACGCCTGGGCATATTCAGTGCTGGTGGTTATCACCGATTGCACGGTGGCGAAGTCGTCCAGCAGCACCATGCCATGGGCGCCTTCAATGGGCTTCCAGGACAACAGCGACTTACTGTCCAGGTCGACCTGGCCCTCGATCACATGTTTGCCATCAAGCACCACGATATTGGCCTGGCGCGACTGGGTCGGTTTCTGTCCGCTGTAGATGAAGTTCCACACCTGATCCTTGGGCGGCGTGTGCACCGAAACTTCGGTGAAGCGCAAACCTGGCTTGTAGTGTTCCGATTGTTTGATGATCTCAACTGCGCTGTTGATCTCATCCGCACTCAGCGGGTTGAGGGGGCTGGGGCGGGTCTCGACGACAAAAGTCTTGTCCAGGCCGGATTGGAACACCTGGTTTATAAAGTCCTTGGACATGTACGCGGTCTTGCCCTTGAACACCACCGGCACCTGCAACTCCATGCGCTTGCCGTTGAGTATGGCGACCTTGCTGTCAGGCTTGACCTTGACGTAGGCACCGTCCTTGGCAATCACGAATAAGTTGGCGTAGTCGTCCCATTTGACGGAGGCGCCAAACGCTTCAAGAGTCGATTGCAGCGGCACCATTTCGGCAGTGCCGCCATGGGCCTGTGCTGCAGATTCCAAGCCGGGTAGGCCGAAGGATCCCAGGGCAATGACCAGTGCTAGCCTGGCCAGGGGCGTTCTTTTGAGCAAAGCGGCGGACGAAAACATGACTGAGTTCCTTGAGGAAAACCGAGGACAGTGACAGTGCACTTTGCTACAGCCTGTAGAGGTATGCTTTTGGATTCTCGCCAAAATACTTTGGCTGCGTGCCTGAATCAGTAGCCCATCCCATCATCAATCGCAATACCCTGGGCGCGCATCGCCTTGATCAGCGCAGCGCGGGTGCCTGGCAAGTTGAGCATAGCTTCCTCGCGCAGTGAATTGACCTCTTTCGCAGTGTAGGGCTTGTAGTCCATTGGCGTGCTGCTGCCAGCCATGCCGTCTTTGCGCACGAGCCAGTTCAGTAGGTCGGCCAACTGGGCATTGTTCAACGCCGACTGTGACATACCGGGCACCCGCACGAGAAACTCACGCCCGCCCGGCACTTTGAGGAAGTTACCGACAAACCCCTTGAGTCGGGGCGTGTCGTTGGCAGCCGAACCCATGCCGTCGCCCAGGTGGCAGCCGGCGCATTGCAGTTGATAGTTCACGCTGTTGCTGTAGCCGGCTTGGGAAATCGGGGTTTGCGGCGCTTCATTGCCCGGCGCATGCCGCTGCGCCGGGTTGGGAATAGCCCTGGCATACGCCAGGGGAGCGGTCATCACACAGGCGAGACCGAGGGCTAGCAACCTACGCATGACCGCCTCCTTCTTAAACCGCGACGCCGCGAATGACTGACACGGTGCAGTGGTAGATGTGGGATTTGGCGGCCAGGCACCAATTCACATCGTTGTTGTTGAATGGGCGATAGGCCGGTTCTTCACTGTCGTTACGCGTGCAGGCGCATTGGGCGCAGCTTTGCTTACCGCAGCAATCGTTGTACGAAATGATGTAGTCCTTGCCATCAGCCGGGTTACGGCAGGTGCCGATCCAAGTGACCTGTGATGCTTCGGTGCCCGGTGGGCAGGAGGTCACCGAGCCGCCGCAGCAGCTGCATAGGAAACCGTCGATGGAGCAATAGCGCCAGTAGTCGCAGGTATTCGGGTCGCCGGGGTCGCCGGCTTGCGGATTGTCGGCAGCAAGGGCCTTGCTGGTGCGGTCCAGGGGCAGCAACAGCGGTAGTGCGGCGCCAGCCACCATTAACGAGCCCATGCGCGACAGCAATTTGCGCCGGGACGTTGTGTCGGCCACCCGGCGCGTGGAGCGTTCAAACAACAGGTCCAGTAGTTTCATAAGGTTTTCCTGCCTTGATCAGTGGCTGTGGACGTGTGGGTGCGGCTGGCTGTTCAGGTATTCCTGCAGCGTGGCGCTGTTGAGGTGCTCGACTTCGAACAAGCTGTCCAGGTGCTCGCGTGAGTTGACCAGGCCCTTTGCGCGCAGGGTGCCGCTCTTGTCGATCAGAGCGGCGTAAGGCAGCTTGCCGATCTGGTAGGTCATGCCCACTTCCGGGCCGACTACGTAAGTGGCGTGCTCCAGCTTGTGTTCGCGGATCAGCGCTTGCTGGGCATCCATGTCACCATCGCTGATGAAAACCACGTCGAGGCGGCCTGCCTGTTCCCTGGCAATGGATTTGATCGCTGGCAACAGCGACTTGCAGATTGGGCAAGTGGGCGAGAGAAAAAACAGCAATTGGTTCTTTTCGCCGGCGTAGCCGAAGTTCACCGGGCGACCGTTACGGTCGGCGGCAGTGACTTGCGGCGCAGCTTCGTTCACGGCCACGCCCTTGTCGACCATCAACGCGCCTGCTGGGGCCAGGCGGCCGTGTAGCACACCAATCTGGCGGACCAGCCCCATGACAAGAAACGCCACGGCCACCAGCAACACCCAGAGCAACACGTTGGATACGATTAAGCCTTCCATTGATCACCTACCAATCAGTTTGAGCAGAAGAGGGGAGTTCGCCAGCAGGCCGTCGGCCGCGGCGTAAACCAGCAGCAGCACGGCGGTGGCCGCAACGCTGACAAAACTATCGAAAACACCCAGGTCACGGGCCACTGGTGCCACGCCGGCAAGCAGTGCCAGCCCCACCAGTGCGCTGTTGCGCAGCAGCAGGACCGGGCGAAGTGGTTGTGCCTGGTCCGGGCCTGCACAGCCGCAGTCTATATCCCGACGGCCGCGCCACAAGTTGATCGCGATCGCCAGGGCGTAGAGCGAAATTAGTCCACCGGCCGCCAGTGCCGCCCCGCGTCGGCTGGCGGGGACCAACAACGCAAAAGCCACCATCAACTCCACTAGGGGGATTACTCGGGCAATGGGGCGTACCACTGAATAGGGCAGCAGTTGATAGTCCGCCAACTGCTTGGCGAAACGTGCCGGTGCGCGCACCTTGTGGGTCGCGGCGCTAGCCAGCAATACCGCGAGCGTGAGCGCACTGGCGAGGATGAAGATCGGGTCTAAGTGCATAGCCGAGCCTCCCTTAGTAGCTCATGATCTGGGTCGCAGTTTTGGCGACCTTGGGCATGCTGGCGTTGAGCTTGTCGGTCTTGAGGTCGAAGATCTGCAGGCCCCCTTCGATGTCGGCGCCAAGGAGCAACGGCTTGTCATCGCCGGTCGCTTGTAGGCTCCACACCGGCACCGGCGCTTCCAGGGTCGCGACTTTTTTGTGGGTCTTGAGATCGAACGCCCAGATCAGCGTGCTGGGGTCTTCCCACTTCATTGGTTCATGAGCGTCGTGCATCAACACGTACATGCGGTTTAGCTTCGGCGCGACCGCCATCAACTGCCAGCCTCCTGGCGCCCAGCCGGCTTGCTTTTCCGCCTCGGTGGTGAGCGTCCAGGAACCAAGAATTTTCGGCGCATCGCCCGAGAAATCCACCGGGCGCACAGTACCCGTGGTGGTGGTGAAGTAGTAGGTGTCGCCCACGTTCACGGCGCGCTCGTTGAGCTTCTCTGCATTAGGGTCGAAGAACGCTGTGCGGCTGCGAGCCGTTTCCTGGCCCTGATCGTTGAGCGTGACGACCTGCAGACTGCCGTCGCCGCACAGTGAGGCAAAGCGACGATTACCCACCGGGTAGTTGAGCACGCAACCGGGAATCGCCAGCTCGGCGGTAACGGTCTTGGCCTGGGTGTCCACCACGGTCACCGAGGTGGACGGTGTGAAGTTGTAGATGTAGACAAAACGGTCATCGGCGCTGGTTTTCAGGCCGTAGCGCTGGGTCAGCGACTCGGCGCGCTTGTTGGGAATCAACACCTCCCAGGCTGGCGAGAGGGTGGAACTGTCCCAGGCGGTCAGCACGTCGGTGCGGGTGCCACGGGTGCCGCGAGAGTAGAAGATGTCAGCGCTGTAGAGGGTTTTCTGATCGTGGCTGAGCGTGGAGGGGGCGGCAAAACCGGTGGGGACCATGCCGAGCACGCGTTTTTTATCGGGGTCGACCACGGTGACGCGGCCTACCACGAAGCTTTCGAATTCGACATCGACGATAAACGCGCGGTGGGCTTCGGGTGGGAACGCCAGCACGGTGTTGCCGATGGTGTCGGCCGGCAGGTCCGCGTTGGCCGTATTCAAACCCAGTACCAACAGGCTGAGGCCCAGCGCTGAAGGAACGGTGATTCTGGTGGCTCGCATTCGGGGGGACTCCCTTGGTTATTGTTCTTGCAGATCGCGGTGGCAGAGTGGTGCAGTTCGATTCTGCCTGGGGCGGCGGGTGCGGGAATTAGGCTGCGTGCCAACCGTTTGTGTGTCTGTGCCAGTTGTTGGGCATGGGGCGTCGCCGGACTTCGTGTGAGCTGGCTTACCTGCGACGGCCTGGTGCCAGGCACCAAGATTTATCGGATTTAAATCGGTTCGAGTGAAGGAGGGGGGCTCGCAAAGGTAGTGTGTCCCTTACATCGCCCCACCACTCGGCATCTCGCCCAGGTTCGGTGCGCCCGAACGCAGGCGCGGCTGGCGGGGCGTTTCAGATTAGCGGGGAGGTTCAGATACGAAAGCTCCCCACCAACTGTTTTAGCCGCTCGGCTTGTTGTTCCAGTTCTGTACAGGTCAGTAGGGTCGCTTGCAGGTTTTCCACGCCCTGGCTATTCAGCAGGTTGATCTCGGTGATGTCCACATTCAACGCTTCGACGACGGCGGTCTGTTCCTCGGTGGCGGCGGCGACCGATTGGTTCATGTTGTCGATTTCACCGATGCGTTGCGTCACGCTGCCTAGGCGTTGGCCGGCCAAGTGGACGGTGCTGACGCTGGCTTCGCTGTGTTGCTGGCTCTCGATCATGGTGGTGACGGAGTCGCGGGCGCCGATTTGCAGGGCTTCGATCATCTGTTGGATCTCCTGGGTCGACTCCTGGGTGCGATGGGCTAAGCTGCGTACCTCGTCGGCGACTACCGCGAAGCCACGACCGGCTTCTCCTGCGCGGGCGGCTTCGATGGCGGCATTGAGCGCCAGTAGGTTGGTCTGCTGGGAAATGCTTTTGATCACTTCGAGGATCTGCCCGATGTTTACCGTTTTGTCATTAAGCACCTCGATATTGGCGCACGAGGTACTGATCTTGCCGGACAGTTCGTTGATTAACTCAATCGTACGCTGAACCACTTCGTGACCGTCGCAGGCTTGTTGCCGCGCGGCGGAGGCTTGCTGCGAGGCGACGGCGGCGTTGCTGGCGATTTCCTGGGCGGCGGCACCCAGCTGGTTGATCGCGGCAGCCACGCTGTTGGTTCGCAGGGCTTGCTCGTCCGAGTTGCGCAGCGACGAGTTGGACGCCAGCAGTACGCGCTTAGCCCCTTCATTCACGCCCAGCGCGGCTGAAGACACTTCGCGGATCGACTGCTGAATGCGCTCGACGAAACGGTTGAACGCCGTCGCGAGTTGGCCGAGTTCATCCCTTGAGTTCACGTCCAGGCGTCGGGTCAGGTCTCCTTCGCCCAAGGAGATGTCTTCCATGACCCGTGTCAGCACCTGCAGCGGGCGGGTGATGCGATATGCGGTGTACCAGATCAGCAACAGACCAAGCAGTGCCGAGCCGCCACCCAGCATTAGCTCCAACAGCTTGCTGCGTGCGCTCTGCCCATCCAGTTCGTATTGCAGTGCGGTGACCGGCGCCAGTAACACGGCCTGCGGTACGCTGACCAGCACGCCCCATGGCGCCACGTCGGCAATCGGTGGCAACGGCTCAAGCACTTTGATCTGTTGCGGGTCGACAAACACCTGGGGCTGGCCTTGGCGCAGGGCGTCCACGATGCCTGCCGCTTCGGATGTGCCCAGGCGACTGGCGTCTTGACTGTTGGCCGAGATCACCCCGAGCGGGCTGACAATGCTGATCTGGCCCTGGCCATTGAACAGTTGCCGAGCACTGGCTTCGCTTTTGCGTTGCAAGTCGGCGAGGTTGATATCCAGACCGACCACGGCGATGACCTTGCCATTCTCCAGCAAGGGGAATGCGACGCTGGTGACCAGCTTGCGGCTGCCAGAGGCTTCATCGAAGTACGGCTCTAGCACGCAGGCTTTGCGGCTGTCGCGGGCGCACGTGTAGAACGCGTTGTAGGGCGCGCCGCTGGGGCCTGGAGCGGTGTTGGCGAGTAGTGCTTCTTCGCCGACGACGGCTTGCAGTTCGCCGGGCTGGCTTTGCACCCAGTAGAGTGAGAAGCGCCCGGTGTCGTTGCTGCCCAGTGCAGGCTTGTTGGCAAAGTCGATGTCGGCACCGTCCAACGCATCGGGCTCGAATATAACGTAAAGTCCTAGGAGGTCAGGCTTGTCGATCAGGGCCTGGTGAACCTGCCTGGTCACTTCCTCGCGCAGTTGCTGGGGCGTCAGGCTGCCCTTGGCGTGCAGTTGGCGCAGGTACAGCAAGTACCGTGACAAGCCTTGGCCATACTCGTGTGTCTGCGTGAACGTGCGCTGCACTTGCATCGCCTGCAATTTACCCAGGGCCTGCATATGTTCCCTAGCTGCATCGGCCAGCATCGCGGTGCTGGCTTGGTCGACTTGCTGGCGACTTTGATGGGTTTGGTAGAACGACAACCCCATCAACAATCCCACTACCAATAGCAGACAGAGGCCGGCGAGCAGGGTGATCTTGCTCTGAATCGTTAGGCGTTTTATGGGCATCGGATAAGCCTTAGTCCACCGGTGCAATGGCATATACCTATGCACCGGGCAGGGTTAGAAGGTGGTGGCGAAGACCAGTTGGCTGTAGACATTCCTGTCGTTATTGCCCAGCTGGGTGCCGCCGTTTTCGGCGCTCTTGTCCGGTTGGTAGAGGCCTATCAGCGGCATCACAGTGAGGTGCGCGTTCACCCGCCATTCGGCGAACAGGTCGATCTCGTGACCATCGGTATTGCCCTGGCCGCGGTCGAGGGTGTCGAAGGCAAACAGCACCGCGCCAATGCTCACGCTTTCGAGGGGGGCGGCTTTCAGCGTGACCGACTGGATGCGCGAGTTGGTGTTGAACGGGCCGGCATAGTTGCCTGCCACCTCACCCTGGAACCAGGTTCCGTAGCCACGGCTGAGGCCGTAGAACAACGGGTCGAAACCTTTCGAAAAGCGGCTGTAGCGATAGTTGGCACTTGGCGCCCAAGCGATGTCGGAAAAGGTCCAGCCGGCTTCAAGGTACCAGGCGTTTTCACTGGCGGTGTGCGGCCTGTTCTGCTTGGCGTATTCACCGGATAGGAAGAGGTTGGTCACCCCGGCATTGCCCTGGGCGCGTAGGCTATAGGTCTTCATGCCGTCGCGCTCCGTCTGGGTGGGGGAGGCGTATTGCATGTCGATTTCGGTACTGTCGATATAGGTCAGGCCGACTGTTCCCTCGGGGGTAACGTGTTCGAGCGTGCCGACGTACATTTCAGTCTTGGCCTGGGCGCTGTTATCGGATTTGAGCCACATCAAGTCACTGCGCCATCCTTGTTTTCCGCCCAGGCGGAGCACGGCGGTCTGGTCAAAAGCCTTGCGCGCTGCCAAGTAGTAGGCACCGCCGCGATTGTAGTCGCCGTCGGCCAGTCCCTTGCCCATGTTCAAGGCGTCGCCGTTGATCAGGAAGCCGTCGCCGACGACGATGTTCTGTCGGCCGAAAGACAGGTCTACACCGTCGTCTCCCAAAGCTTCGAACACCTTGCCGGAGCGCCAGCCGAGATACACGTCTTCAAATTGTGTGCGGCGTTCGGAACCGTCGCTGAAGCCTGCGGCATCGCCGTCGCCCCAGGTGCCGGAGCTCAGTATGTTGGCCGCGCCATAGGCGGTGCCCTTGCCGGCCAGGTCCTTGTCGAAGCTCAAGCCATATTTGAAATAGCCCTCGCGCCACGCTGAGGAACCTTGGCTCAGGCGGCCGGACGGGGCGTAGTTTTCCTGGCTATGGAACAGGCCGAATACCGCTTCGAGCGTGGCATTCAGATGGCTGTCACCATCACCGTAGAGTTCGTACGCGTGGGCGTGGGCGCCACTGAGCAGCAGGGCGAGAGTCGACGCGCAAAGTTTGGGGGACTTGAGCATGGGGGGCATCCGTTTTTGTTCTTGAACGCGGGTTTGCGCTCCTTTTCGATATTAAGGCGCGGAACTTTTTCGGCCTTTTGTATGGTTGCCAAAGCCTTGGTTCTGCTTGCCAGATTGCGCGGTTTGGCAGCCCGGCCAAAGTAACTGGCACGCAGGGAAAACCCAGGCGTGCAACGAGCACCGACAATCGCGACAACCCTGCCGAACCCTCGGCAGTTCCCTGGATTGAAAGGTTGCTTGCTTATGTTCTGCTCCCTGCGGTTGCCCCTTGTCGGTTTGCTGTCATTGACCTTCGCCCATGCTGTGCTGGCGGCCGAATGCGCTCCGGCCCTCCAAAAAGGCGCCGAGGTTTTTGCCCGGGAATGTGCGGTTTGCCATGCGGTAAGCAAAGGCGCCACCGGCACGATGGGGCCGAATCTATCGGGTGTGATCGGACGCAAATCCGGCACGTTGACCGGGTTCAATTACTCTCAGGCTATGCGCGACAAAGCCATCGACTGGCAGGCCGAGACCATCACCCAACTCATCACCCAGCCCCAGGCCTACATGCCGGGTACTTATATGCCCTACATGGGCCTGGCCGACGCGGGCGATCGCGAGGCGGTCGTGTGCTACCTCAAACAACAACAGTGAACGTATTGGAACGGAAGGTGAATCATGAGCAACGTTAAAATCCTGCCGCAGGTTGCTGCATTCCTTGACCGTCGCCACGGCTGCTTTATTGATGGCCAGTGGGTCTTTGCCGAAGGGCAGCGAATTGCGGTGGTCAACCCGGCCACCGGCCAGACGCTGTGTGAAACCCTGGATGCCCCGCACGAGCTGATCGAACTTGCCGTGCAGTCGTCCCATGCGGCGTTCAAGTCCGGCGTGTGGTCTGGTTTGCGTCCCGCCGACCGCGAACGCATCCTGCTGAACTTCACGCGCCTGGTAGAAGCGCATGCCGAAGAGCTGGCGCAACTGGAGACGTTGAGCCAGGGCAAGTCGATCAATATGTCGCGGGCCCTTGACCTGAACGCCACGGTTGAATTCATGCGCTACATGTCTGGTTGGGCCACCAAGATCGAAGGGCAAACCTTTGACGTTTCGATCCCACTGCCACCCGGCGCTAAGTTCACCGCGTTTACTAAACGCGAGCCAGTGGGTGTGGTAGTCGGTATCGTGCCGTGGAATTTCCCGCTGATGATCGCCGCCTGGAAGCTGATGCCTGCCTTGGCCACTGGCTGCACTGTGATCATCAAGCCGGCGATGGAAACCCCACTGACCGCCATGCGCCTGGCCGAACTTGCGATAGAGGCTGGCATTCCCGCGGGCGTGTTCAACGTCGTGACCGGCGGCGGCGCCTCGGTGGGTGGCGTGCTCACTGCGCACCCGCTGGTGAGCAAAGTGTCGTTCACCGGCTCAACCGTAGTAGGCAAAAGCGTCGGCGTGGCGTGCATGCAGAATATGACCCGGTTTGCCCTGGAGTTGGGCGGCAAGAATCCGATGATCGTGCTCGCCGACGCCGACCTCGACAAAGCCATCCAGGGCGCGATCCTCGGCGGCCTGCTGAACAATGGTCAAGTCTGCGCAGCGGCATCGCGTTTCTACGTGCATCGCTCGATCCACGACGCATTCGTCAACGGCCTCGCGGCAGCAGTATCGGCGTTGCCGATGGGCGCGGGCATGGACGGCGATGCGGTAATCAACCCGCTAGTATCGCGCAAGCAGCAACAAGGCGTGCTCAAACACATTGAGCAGGCGCGCGCGGAAGGTGCGCGCGTTGTGTGCGGCGGCCAGTTGCATGAAGGGGAGGGCTTCTACGTGCAGCCTACCCTGCTGGCTGATGTGGACCACAGTATGGCGGTAGCCCGTGAAGAGGTGTTCGGCCCAGTGCTCGCGGTCATGCCGTTTGACGATGAAGACGCCGCTATCGCCCAGGCCAACGACAACCCCTACGGCCTGGCTGCCAGCCTATGGACCAACGACCTGACCAAGGCACTGAATCTGGTGCCCCGCATCGAAGCTGGCACCGTGTGGATCAACGCACACGTGCTGCTGGATCCGGCGATGCCGTTTGGTGGGGTCAAGCAGTCCGGCATGGGGCGCGAGTTTGGGCGAGCGGTGATTGAGGCTTACACCGAGTTGAAATCGGTGTGCATTGCGCATTGATTGCGACTTTTTTGATTGCTGAAGTGAAAGGCGGCGATACCCGCGTGGTTGGTATCTGGTATCGATCCTTACACTTCCGAAGTTCACCTCCCTAGTCACTGGGCTGATGGTTTACGAACTCTTCTGGAGAGTCTTTTTTTCAAACCGACCCTGCGCCGTCAGCACGGCGCACGGGTTTTCTGGAGCGATTTGCACGTTTGAGCGGCATCTGGTCGATCTGGATTATTGCATTCCCTTCGTTTACCGGCATCTGGGTCCTTATCCAGGCACTGCTGACCGACAACCACATCTCGATTTTCAACCTAGGATATGTCCACGAAACCATGGGCGATTCACATGATGAACGCACCAATGCGGGAAAATTGGGGTCAGATGAACATTTAGGCGAAAACCTTTATCTGACCCCAATTACGTTCCGTGTGTTCCCTAGGTAAAAATCTGCCATAGGTTCAATGGTTTGCAAGGTAAAGAGCTTTCGTCATTGCCGTCCCCATTCCTTTCCACCCATTTCTACCAACCGAGACGCGGCTCGTCGAAAGGAAAAGGCGAGATCATTGGCGGCCGATAATTGTGCCAGTGACACGCCACTTCGACCCGTCGCCGACCACTCAAATTGTTCACCCTCTTTGGTGCGAATCATGGTCGTCGCAAAGGAACTCGAGTTTCCCCCCTTCTCACTGACAAACAACTCTTCATTTCCATCACTGCTTTCAACTTGCGCTTCAAACTCGACAAATAATTCATCGAGCGGGACTTTTGCCGCTAGCACCAAGCGGGTGCGAGATTCATAACACACGTCAATGAGGGTCACGAATCGTCGCGCTTCGTCGAGGTGATTGGCGTCTAATTGCGGCACCCGGTCCATGATGAGGACCTGAAATCGGTCGCAGAGGGAAATATAATCGGCCGCGCCGAGTGGTTGGTAGCATAACTCGGAAAAGTCAAACCAGGCGCACCGGTCATTCAATCGGGCGACCTGGACGGTGCGACCGAAGGGTACGTGAATGGCCTCGGCCTCAGTTTCGGATGCAGTGCCACCAAATATTTCTTTCAACTGCGCCTGCATGTTGTTATCACTATTATTATCGCCGTGAACATCCTTGTTTGACCAAAAATAGGATTGACCATCAGCTCGAGTTTCGAGTCGATAATCCTTGGTGGAATCCTCCATGGAGATAATGTCGAACGTGTGTTTTAACATGTCTATGAATGGCAAAAAGAGGGATCGGTTAATGCCTCCCTCATACAAGGCATCGGGGGAGCGATTCGAGGTGGCCACCACCACGACATTCCAATCTAATAATAATAAAAAAAGTCGTTTCAAAATCATGGCATCGGCAACGTCTGTTACTTGAAATTCATCGAAACAGAGGAGTTGGGCTTCCTGTGCCAATTGCTGCGCAATGATGGGTATCGCATCATCTCGTGGGTGCTTCTGTTTGTAGACAAAGATTCGATGATGGACGTCTAGCATGAATTCATGAACGTGGACACGGCGTTTGGTAATTTTGACGTGTTTGAAGCTGTGGCTGTCATTATTACAGCAAGAATCATCAGGAACATTAACCGACGCGTAAAAGAGATCCATTAGAAAGCTCTTGCCGACCCCGACCGGTCCATGAATGTACATGCCTCGCGGTGGTGGACCAAAAGACCAGAAATGGAATTTCTTTCGAAGAAAGGACTGAGCGGATGCCAAGGATCGCGTCAGTAACAGTAACAGCGGACTGCTGCTTGTAGAGCTGCTCTCTGTCGGTCTGTCGGTGCGCAGGGGTACTGGTGGGAGCGAGGTAAGAGACTCGTGCAGGGCATCGAGTTTTGCCGCCAGAGCGACTTGCGCGTCATCTCGTCGCACCTCCTCCGCATCCACCTTGCGTTCATACGCCGCTGTCACGGGGCCTGTCGGGAGGGACCGCCGAGCAACGCGATGTTGTGCTGCCATATTCTTCATCACCGTCTTCATAATCAACATGATGAGTTTATCAACATGGTAAGGAAAGTACGATCAAGTCCGCTTCTTCCCGCTTTTTTCGATTGTCTCAGGTCTACGAGTAATTGGGGTCAGAAGAAGATTAATGGGAAACCTTAATCTGACCCCGATTTCCGTCCCATTTGCGTCCTAACATTTATTTAGGCTTTCACTGGTTAATTAATCACTGCTGTCGTGCCAAAAAACATCGCCCTCATCCATGTCGTCGGCGTCTGGACTTGCTTTATTTTGGTTTGGATTAAGTTGTTTTCCACGATTCCCTTGCGCTTGGTCATATTGCAGGTTTGTGCCAGCCGAGCCCTTATTGGCGTTAGTTTGATTTCCTTCATTATCTTTCGGATGAATTTTATTTAAGAGTTCACTTATGTCCATTAGATATTCCTTGTGAGATAGGGGTTGTGTGGATGACCCACGGTTTCTATGTGTGGCCTAACGTTTGGTTAAGGGGCGGGCTTTAGCCCGTCCCAGCGAGCGCAGCGAGCGATTTGAACCAGTTGTTAGACGCTCGGATGTACGCATAATTTAAAGCACCACTTTCCTGCTTGTAGCGCGTTGCGCGATAAACCTGGCAAAACGCAATAAATTTGATGTTTCGATGTGGCTGACAAACTGCAATTTCAACGTGCCCCGATAGTGGCGGCGGACGTTCAGTAAACGCAAATCTTGAACCGCTGTAAACCCGAGAGCAGTGGAGCGATGTTGCGAATGTACGCGGTGCGAAACCTAATTAAGCGGAATGCCATTGTCTAACTATTAAATAGACACCAAATGGTGTGATAACGCTTTCACGGGTTTGGTGGATAACATTCCTTGTCCTCTTTGCTTTCCCCTTCTTGTTCGGGTGTTGCAGCGGTCGGATGACCTTATAAGGAGTTATGCACCATGGGTGGAGAGCCACGATAGCTTCGCAGATGCGCGAACGAATTCGCTTCAGACACTACTCGAAACGCGCTGAGCAAGTCTATTCCCAGTGACTGCTTTTGGCCGATAGCTGTCACTCGCGCAGGGCGGCTATCGACCCAAAGCAGACCCTCGCCAGGGTATGCATACGGCCAGAAGCGGCTATTGGGTATAGGACCTATTCAAGCGTCTCGGATTCGATTCCATTGCTCTATGTGTTGAGCCATTTCGCTTTTTACAACCGAAGCCTGCTTTTCCAGGCGACTGATTCCAAGTTGCTTGGATGTGCCGCGAAGCGTTTGGGCTTCGGCATGCGTGAGGATGTAGCAATTGGCTGTTCGTTCACCGTGGACTACAACAACAACCAAAAAATCAAACTCACGCGCGAGCGATCCGATGGTGTTATTCGTGCTCTTGTTGTGCAATTCGGTAGCTTTGACCTGAATTCTTACGATTCGTCCCGACGCCGAGATCGCGGTTATATCGTAGCTATCTTGATTAACTTTAATCGCAGGGTATGCTTCAATTTCGTTCTCAAGCAGGCGCGTTAGAACAAGGTACTCGCCAAATTTACCAATGAACTTCATATTTCTTCCTGTGCAAAATAGGGGAAAGATCTTTTTTCGCCTACTTAAATTACGCATCTGGTTCAGCGCGCTCATGGTTTCACTTCCGCACATAAATCTTCCGTCCTCCCAGCGTCCGGCAATGGACCCCTCCACGAGATGCGGTGCAGACCAATGGATGCTGGCGGGAAATCAAACCACCGCAGTCATTAGGGCTTAGATGGTGAAAGTTTCTTTGGTACGGATTTCGGTTTTGGCTTTGACGTTACTGTCACTGGAGCTAATTTTTTTTGCTGGCTTTTGACCACTGAGGATCTGGCTACTCGTGGCTTAGCTGCACTAGTAGGCTTCGATACGACAATCTTGGCCGATCGCTTGGCGGCTTTTTTGGCAGTGCCAGTAATGGTCATGGAAAGCTGAGTACCACTGCCGATTCGCTTAAAGTAGGCAACATTTTGGTTGTGCACTCTTTCCAGATCCAACCAGTCGCTGCTGGCACCAAGGGAGTCAGCCTTGAACTGATTGTCCTCAAGGACTCGCAGCATTTGCGGGTAGCGTTTCTTATGAAAGTCCCAAGCCGTCAGAAACTTACTTCTGACGTGGGGCAGGGGGTGCGAGCGCATCTGGTCATGGATGTGCTGGAGAAACCTGATTTGGCCGAATACGTCCGGAGCCACATCGCCAACGGGAGGGTTAAACACTGTTGGAAATACGCCGAAAGCGTGTTTGTTGAGGTATTCCAGATGCTGATTCAGATAGACAAAGGAGAACTCTTCGTTGAACCGGGTCAGGTGGAAGGTCTGATTGAACTTGGCACACTCGTTGTCCATGAATAGACCAAGCGAGGGGATGTCCTTCTCAGCCTTGTGAGCCTTGATCAACGCGCTTCCGTAAAAGCAGTCGACATGGTCCAGTTCGTAGTGGAAGAACTCCCCCGCGACCAACGTTGCCCGGAAATAGATGTCTTGTCCGATCAAGCGGTCATGAAGGTCCTCCGCGAACTCCGTCAGATACATGACCAGATACTTCCGGTCGTAATCGTTGGTGGGTGCGTCGTTGTTATAGACCAGGATGGTGTCGGAAAAGACAATCGTTGTGAAACTGTTGTGCTTGTGGACGTTCAACGTGTCAAGGATCGAGTAGACACGAGCCACCTTGCGCGGGTCTTTGGCCACCATTTCGGTAAAGCCGAGGATATCGATATACAGTAGGAAACGGTCCGACATTGCAGTGTTCTTGTGATGTTGGCGACACGCCATCATCGCTGGCTTTCAGTACATTTACCACTATCAAAAAATGCCCCTGACGAGGCCTTAAGTCATCAAGGACTCTTCGGCGGCGGCGTTGGCGCATATCGCCTTTGACTGGATTCGAAGGTGCCTTCGGCGTCGAAGGCAGATAGGGGGCGAACGCTTTCTGGTGTCGCGACTGGAAGGATGGGGGGATTTGGAGCGGTGTCAAGCGTCGGCTTTGGGGCGGAAACAGGCACTCGCCAACGGCCGCTATTGGCCGATTTCTGCCCCTCGTGACAGGCAGAAATCGACCCAAAGTTGACTGTCAACAAGGGGCTGAGTCAGCTCAAGCAAACAGCAATTTTTGAGCCACGCATTCCTTGCAGGAATGCGCCACATA
>Ga0302174_10000115_pt1 | contig 36873 bp, 32 predicted proteins | sample I_Fen_N3_2_FD_198789 | JGI IMG/M metagenome (GOLD analysis project Ga0302174, IMG submission 198789) | Peat permafrost microbial communities from Stordalen Mire near Abisko, Sweden - I_Fen_N3_2 | ecosystem: Environmental > Terrestrial > Soil > Wetlands > Permafrost | place: Sweden: Abisko... | reverse complement strand
CATGGAGAATACTTGAACTCGTTGGCATCACCGTATCAGTAGATAACCAAGAGCCTCTCGCCTATCTGGCAGGCTGGCTATCTCGCCAAGTGAACAACTTCATGATGAGCCACGTCGAACAGCAGAAAAAATCGGGGGATGAAGATGGCAGCTAAAAACAAAGGCGGTCGCCCCTCTGATTACACGCCTGAGCTAGCAGAGAGAATCTGCAACTTTCTTATGGAAGGCGAAAGTCTCAGGGCGATATGTAAACGTGATGATGTTCCTCACATTGCAACGGTGCTTGCATGGCTTCATAGACACGAAGAGTTCCACGAACAATACGTGCGCGCGCGGGAGATTCAAGCCGAAGTTATGGCTGAAGACATCATCATGTATGCCGACTCTGCGACTGAAGAAGCATCAGCAGTTGCTAAGGCTCGCCTGCAGGTAGACGCACGGAAATGGTACGCATCGAAGGTCGCAACGCGCCGTTATGGTGATCGCGTTCAGCATGACCAGCGCATCACGATTACCGACATGACCGATGACGAATTGCAGCGAAAGATTATGGAGCTAACCCATGCAGAATCTCAGTCGGGAGCAGAAGATTGAGTTGCTAAGGTTGCTTGAAGAGAAGAATCGCCGCAAGACTGTTTACCGCTACCGAACCTATTACGACACGCGTTATTCCTGGCAGAAGAAATTCATCGCCGCCACCGCCGAATACTCACAGTGCGCATTAATCGCTGCCAACCGAGTAGGAAAGACTGATACCGCAACCTACATCGACGCCATTCACCTGCTAGGCGAGTATCCAGCAGACTGGAAGGGTCATCGCTTCGACCATGCCCCGCTGATGTGGTGTCTTGGTTACTCCGGTGAGAAGTGCCGTGACCTCCTTCAGGCAGCCATCATAGGCAAGAAGGTTAACGGTGAGTTTGTTGGTGGTTTGATACCTGCGGAGCGCATCGTGTCCACTGAGCCAATGACAGGCACACCGAACGCCATTCGTTCAGCGTACGTGAAGCACAGCAGCGGAGAGTTAAGCAAGGTTCAGTTCTGGTCATACACTCAGGGGCAACACGCACTGATGGGTGATGACATCGACTGGTTTCATATCGATGAAGAGCCAGAAGACCAGACGATTTATCCGCAGGTTCTGACACGTACCGCAACAGGCGACCGGGGCAATGGCGGCAGAGGGATTCTTACCTTCACCCCGGAGAACGGACGCACTGAGTTAGTCATAAAGCTTCTTGATGATCCGGCCGCATCTCAGTTCTGCATGAACGTCGGTTGGGATGATGCGCCTCACCTCACTGAAGAAACCAAGAAGAACCTTCTCGAATCCTATCCATCTCATCAGCGCGACATGCGAACAAAGGGTATTCCAATGCTGGGACAAGGCCGCATATTCGATTTCAGCGAAGATGTGATCACCTGCGACCCGTTCCCGATACCGAAGCATTACATGGTCATCGACGGCATGGACTTTGGGTGGGATCACCCACAGAGCCGAGTTCAATTAGCCATCGACTTAGACAGCGAAACCTTCTACGTAACCAAAGCATGGAAGGCCAGCAAGACATCACCAGCGGAAGCATGGGGTGCCACTAAGTCATGGGCTAACAAGGTGCCAACCGCATGGCCTCAGGATGGGCTTCAGACAGAGAAGGGGAGTGGCCTGCAGCAGAGAGAGTATTACCACGCAGCAGGGTTCCAGATGCTACCAGATGCCGCTCAGTGGCCTGATGGCTCACGTTCAGTTGAACCCGGCCTGTTTGAGTTGCATGACCTGATGAGTACCGGGCGCTTCAAGGTCTTCAGTGGTCTGCGTGACTGGTTCGAAGAATTCAATTTCTACCACCGAGACGATCGCGGTCGCATTGTTAAAACCCGCGATGACCTGCTCGATGCAACACGCTATGCCTACATGATGCGACGCTTTGCCAAACGTTATGGCGACATTGGAAACATCAAAGAGAAAAAGACACCGGCTCCAATAAGGCCAATCCAACGTTCCACGAGGTAGATGATGGCTGACGACAATGACAAGCTACAGGCAATCCTGACGCAATTTGACCGGGATTGGATGTCGAGCGATGAAGCCAGAACCGAAGCGACCAACGACCTGTTCTTTAGTCGGATATCGCAGTGGGATGACTGGTTAAACCAATACACAACCCTTCAGTATCGCGGCCAGTTCGATGTAGTTCGCCCGGTAGTTCGTAAGCTCGTTGCAGAGATGCGACAGAACCCGATTGATGTTCTCTACCGACCTAAAGACGGCGCAGACCCAGACTCAGCAGATACGCTGATGGGCATGTACCGCACTGACATGCGTCATAACTCTGCCAAGATTGCTGTAAACATCGCAGTGCGTGAACAGATTGAGGCTGGGTACGGCGCATGGCGTCTGGTTACTGAACATGAAGATCAAGACCCGACCAGTAATAACCAGGTGATCCGCCGCGTTCCGATTCATGAGGCTGCCTCCCATGTCATCTGGGATAGCAACAGCAAGCAGATGGACAAGAGCGACGCTAAACACGTCACTGTGATTCAGCCGCTTAGCCTCTCTGGTTGGGAGGACTTTGCAGCGGAGTATGGCTTTGATGCTGACAACCTTCCTGACTTTCAGAGCCCGGATAGCAACTGGTTATTCCCTTGGCTGAACAAAGACGTGGTCTACGTCGGCGAATATTACGAGGTTGAAGAGAAGAAAGAGACGGTCTTCATCTACCAAGACCAGATTGGTGGTGAGCCAGTCAGTTACTTCAAGCGTGACATCGCTGATGTAATTGATGAACTGGCAGAGTCTGGCATGGTGAAGGTTGGGGAGCGCAAGGTTAAGCGCTGCCGCGTCTACAAGACAATCCTGACCTGTTCGACAATCCTCAAATCACGAGAGCTGATTGCCGGTGAGCACCTACCTATCGTGCCAGCATACGGCGAGTGGGGCTTTGCTGGGGACAAAGAGGTTTACGAAGGTGTTGTGCGCCTGACTAAAGACGGCCAGAGACTGCGCAACATGATCATGAGCTTCAACGCTGACATCGTTGCCCGCAACCCGCTCAAGAAACCATTCTTCTACCCGGAGCAGATCGCCGGTTATGAGCACATGTATGGAGGTGACGACGCTTACCCTTACTACTTGCTCAATCGCACCGATGAAAATAATGGAGACCTGCCGCCTGCACCAATTGCTTACATGGAAAACCCTGAGGTTCCCCAGGCTAACGCCTACATGCTTGAAGCAGCGACCAGTGCAGTGAAAGAAGTGTCACAGCTTGGCGTTGATTCTGACGCGGCGAATGGGCAGGTGGCTTTCGATACAGTTAATCAGTTGAACATGCGCGCCGACCTATCGACGTATGTGTTTCAGGACAACTTGGCAACAGCAATGCGTCGTGACGGCCAGATATACGCATCAATGGTCAACGACATCTACGACGTACCTCGCAACGTCATCATCACGCTTCCTGACGGTACCGATAAAGATGTGGAAATCATGTCTCAGGTCATCGACTACCAGACAGGTGAATCAGTTGTGCTGAACGATGTGCGTGGTCGATATGAAACGTACACAGATGTTGGTCCATCCTTCCAGTCGATGAAAAGCCAGAACCGCGCAGAGATTCTTGAGCTGCTCGGCAAGGTTCCTCAGGGAACCCCTGAATACCAGATGCTCATGCTTCAATACTTCACCCTGCTTGATGGCAAGGGCGTTGAACTCATGCGTGAGTACGCTAATAAGCAACTGGTCACGATGGGGCTCAAGAAACCTGAAACTCCTGAAGAGATTCAGATGGTTCAGGAAGCTCAGCAACAAGGCCAAGAGCCGAGCCCGGAAATGGTTCAGGCACAGGGAGTCCTGATGCAAGGTCAGGCGGAGATGCAGAAAGCTCAGAATGAACAAGCCAGAATTCAGGTTGAAGCATTCAAAGCTCAGACAGATGCGCAGGTATCAGCCGCTAAGGTGGTGGAAATTCTCGCCTCAGCAGATAGCACCAAGAAACAGGATGTCATTGCCGCGCTTAAGTTGCTCGGTCAATTCCAGAATCAGCAGGGTGACGCAGCCCGCGCTGATGCTGAGCTTGTCCTTAAAGGGCAAGAACAGATTCATTCAAAACGCATGGACTTAACCAATCTCATGCAGCAAGTCAATCAACCCTCCGGCGGAGTAGCTGAGATTCCTCAATAAGAGAGAGCTAAACATGTTTCCAGAAACCAACGAAATTCAGGACACTGAAGAACAATCCCTGCCCGTTAATCAGCAGGCGGCACCTGCTATTAATCAGCCAGATGTTAATGCCAACAATGGCGAAGGTCAGGAAGATGGCTTCGATATTGTCCTGAGTGACGATGAGAGCAAAGAACGACAAGACCCGGCAACGAACAAGAAATTCGCCGCACAACGTCTGGAACGCAAGCGTCAGCGAGAGCTTGAGCAACAGATGGAAGCAGTGAAGCGTGGTGAGTTGCCGGATAATCTTCGGGTTACTCCTGACTTACCAAAGCAACCTGATGTGAATGACTTCATGTCAGATGATGCTCTGGCTAAGTACGACTATGACCAATCAAAAGCGCTGGCTGCATTCAACGCAGCTAACAGCGATTGGCAACTGAAGGCGATGGACGCTCGCAGTAATGGCGTAGCCGAACAGGGTCGCAAGATTCAGGAGTACACCCAGCAATCAACGCAGTACGCCGATGCAGCCCGCAAGCACTATGACGCAGCGGAAAAACTCAACATCCCTGACTATCAGGTCAAAGAAGACGCGTTCATGAGTCTGGTTCCACCACAGGTTGGTGCAGACATCATGTCGCTATTCCCTGAGAAGTCCGCCGCGCTCATTTATCACCTGGGAGCAAACCCAGAGAAAATTCGTCAACTCCTGACGATGAGCGGGCAGCAAGCGCTGATTGAACTCACTCGGTTATCAGAACGTTTAACTCTCAAACCTCGCGGTAAACAACTCTCCGCAGCACCCGCCGTAGATGAGCCCATTCAGGGCTCTGTCACGGCTGCAAACGTCGCGTCTCTCCAGAAGAAAATGGAAGAAGCGGCAAGCAAGGGTGACACAGAGACTTACCGCAAGATTAAAAATCAGCTTAAAGGAATCAAATAATGGCTCTTAATGAAGGTCAAGTAATCACGTACATGGTCGATGAAATCATCGAAACCGTGGAAAACCTCACGCCGATGGCTCAGCGTGTCGGCAAATACACCCCACCAGCAAACGACATGCAGCGCTCACAGAACACCGTGTGGATGCCACTGGAGCAGGAAGCACCGACTCAACAGGGTTGGGATTTGACAGGTCAGGCAACCGGCATTCTTGAGCTGTCTGTTAAGTGCAACATGGGCGTTCCTGACAACGACTTCTTCCAGCTTCGTGCTGATGACCTGCGTGACGAGCGCTCACTCCGCCGTCGTATTCAGGCTTCAGGTAAGAAACTGGCGAACAACGTTGAAACTGCTATCGCCAAGCAGGCTGTTGAAATGGGTTCACTGGTAGTCACCAGCCCTAACGCAATCGGCACGACCACTACCGGCTGGGATTTCATCTCCGAGGCTGAAGCGTTGATGTTCTCGCGTGAACTGAATCGCGACTCTGGCTTGTCTTACTTCTTCAACCCTACCGACTACCGCGGCGCGGGTCAGGATTTGGCGGGCAAGGACTTCTACGGCAAGATTCAGGACGACGCTTATAAGTCAGGCACAATTCAGCGTCAGGTCGCTGGCTTTGATGACGTGTTGCGCTCGCCGAAGATGCCAACGTTGGCAGCTTCCACTGCAACTGGGCTGACCGTGTCAGGCGCACAGAAGTTCAAGCCTCAGTCTTGGGTAGCTGATACTGATGGTAACCGTGAGAACGTGGACAACCGCACAGCTGTAGTAACTCTGAGCTCTGGAACAGGCCTGAAGCGTGGCGACAAGATTTCATTCACCGGCGTTAAGTTCCTGTCTCAGATGGCTAAGAACGTGCTGACTCAAGATGCGACCTTCTCGGTTGTAGCTGTCAACGGTGCGCAGGTCACTATCACTCCGAAACCCGTTGCTCTTGACGACGCCGCGCTGCTTCCAGAAGAACGCGCTTACGCCAACGTCAATACCTCACTGGCTAACTCAATGGCCGTGAACATCCTGAACAAAGCAACCGTGCAATCGAACGTGTTCTGGGCTGATGACTCAATCCGTCTCGTGTCGCAGCCGATCCCAATCAACCACGAACTGTTCTCCGGCATGAAAACCCAGAGCTTCGCAATTCCAGGCGCTGGCCTGAACGGCGTCGTTGCATATCAGGGTGACATCAACACGCTGACTGGCAAATGCCGTATCGCTCTGTGGTACGCACCTACCGCTGTGCGTCCCGAAGCAATCGGCGTTGGTCTGGCTAAGCAGGTTTAACAATCATCAGTAATCAATAGGGGCGAGAGCCCCTTTCTTTTTTGGAGAAGAACATGACACAGATGATTTATAAGCACGGTTCCAACAAAGTTTGGAAGGGCGTGGCATACGACTGGGAAATTATCCAGGAAGATGAATTGCAGGAATATCTCGATGCTGGATGGTTTGCACATCCAGATGATTTGTTGGAATCTCCTGCAGAGCCAGAGCCAGAGCCAGAGCCAGAGCCAGAGCCAGAGCCAGAGCCAGAGCCAGAGCCAGAGCAGAAAAAGAAACCGGGTCCGAAGCCGCAAAAGGCAAAAACCAATGAATCTGAAAACGAAGGGTGATTTGGTCAATGCGGCCTTACGTAAACTCGGCATTGCCTCAAACGCAACGCTGACTGACGTAGAGCCGCAATCAACAGAGGACGCAGTAAACGACCTCGAATCGATGATGGCTGAGTGGTACGAAGACGGTAACGGTATTGATGTCGGGTATCTATTTTCTGCTGATGATGTAGCTCCTGACCCCGGCGATGAACACGGCCTGTCGATAGGTCACATTAGCGCCGTGTTTTACAACCTCGCTACAAGAATCTCACCTGACTACGCCGTTGAAGCGTCTGGGAAAGTGGTCGCTGCAGCTCGTTACGGGAAGGAATTGCTGGTTAAATCTTCTGCCGCGTTTAAGGCGAAGAAAGCCAAGGCGAAAGCTGGATACCCTAACCGCATGCCAGTCGGCTCCGGAAACAGGCTGCTCACACTGAACGGGCATAACTATTTCCATCACGGGGATGAAGACAATGCCGACGACACAACTCCCGCTGAGTAAAGGCCTCGGCAAAGACTACCGCAATGCTGACTATGTCGACCTGCTGCCGGTGAACATGCTGGCAACGCCGAAAGAAGTGCTCAACGCATCTGGTTATCTTCGTTCTTATCCTGGCATCCAGAAACAGTATGACGTTTCCGGTGTATCACGCGGCGCTGATTTCAACACTGCACAAAACGCTGTGTATCGCGTTCTGGGGGGTAAGCTCTACAAGGCTAACTCTCAGGTGGGTGACGTTCCTGGCAGCGGCAGGGTGAGCATGGCGTGCAGCTATACAAGCCAAGCCGTGGCAGCATCCGGTGCAATGACACTTTATCGCTACGATGGCACGGTGAAGACGCTGGCTAACTGGCCTGAGCAGATCATCACTCAGGAAGGCTACACGCGCACCGTCAAAGAGTGGTCGCATGTTACCGGCAATACTGACTTCATCTCGTTTGTCGCAGCGGATTTGGACGGCAGCATCACGCTGACTATCACGCCAAAGACAGCCAGCGGCGTTCTTGGGGCACCATTCATAATTGCAGAGGTTCAGTGGGGGCTTCAGCTGTCACAGGCCAAGCCAGCCACTGATACGCCATACATTACCGCGCTGATTGTTAAAGGCAGCAAGGCAAAAGGCAGCAAGATAACCATCGAGTACACGTTCAACCCAAACCTGCCAACCGGCGCGACGGATGCCGACAAGGTAGACATCAGCCTTTTCAAAGCGGTGCAGGTTGTGCCAGAAGTCGCGGTAGATTATGCGCAGTATGATATCGGCGTGGTTCGCGACATCTGCCGGGCACGTGGCCGGTACGTTTGGGTAAAAGATGGCACTGATACGTTCGGCATTACCGACCTATCTGATGAATCACACCCAGACCAGTACAGCCCGTTCTATCGAGCAGAGTCTCAGCCTGACGGGATTCAGGCCGTGGATGTATGGCGTGACTTTGTGGTGTGCTTCGGCACCTCGACTATTGAGTATTTCTCCCTGACCGGTGCAACATCTGTCGGCGCGGCATTGTACGTTGCTCAGCCGTCACTGATGGTCAGCAAAGGGATTGCCGGGACATACTGCAAAACAGCCTTCGCTGATACGTTCGCTTTCATTTCTCACCAAGCTACCGGCGCACCATCAATCTACGTAATCAGCCAAGGCCAAGTATCAGGCATTGCGACTGCTACGATAGAGAAGATTCTGCGCGGATACTTGGCATCTGAGTTGGCGACCGCGGTAATGGAAAGCACCCGGTTCGACTCTCACGAGTTGCTCATCATCCACCTGCCAAATCACGTGCTTTGCTATGATGCAGCCGCCGCGCAGAACGGTGCTCAATGGGCAATCCTGAAAACCGGCCTGGGTGATGATGTCTATCGAGGCATCGACTTCATGTATGAGGGTAATCAGATAACCGTGGCCGACAAAGGCCAGTCAGTAACCGGCTATCTGAAGTTCGATATCTCTTCTCAGTACGATGCTCAGCAAGAGCACCTGCTCTACACGCCGATGTTCAAGGCCAATAACGGAAGGGTGTTTGACTTCGAACTCGAATCCTCCACCGGAGTGTCTCAGTTTGCTGAGCGCCTGTTTATCTCTGCTACAGCTGATGGCATCAACTACGGAAGAGAGCAGATGATTAGCGCTAACGCTCCATTCGCTTACGACAAGCGAGTCTTGTGGAGGCGCATCGGCCGCATCAGAAAGAATATTGGCTTCAAGGTGCGCATCATCACCAGTTCTCCGGTGACGCTGTCTGACTGCTCTGTGAGGGTTGAATAATGGCAAATCCTGACCTCAATGAACCGGTGGTTGTTCAGGCGACGCGAATTGACGCTACGTTACTCCCCGCTGGATTCTCACAGCCTTATCAGTTGTACGTCATTCAGCAAGGCACTGACTTTGGTGCGGTCACTAATAAGGCCAATGAGGCTGGCAGCGGCGCATACGATGCTCAGGTGAAGAACGAAGAGCAGGATGAGGTTCTGGCAGATCACGAAGAGAGGCTCGACACCGCCGAAGCAACGCTAATCAACCACGAGCAGCGCATCACAGCGGCAGAGGCGACGCTCGTTGATCACGAAGAGAGAATCACCGCTGCAGAAGCTGAATTGGTTGAACACGAGGACAGAATCACCACATTAGAGGGCGAAGTTGACACGCTTCAAACTGATGTGGCCGCTCAAGGTGTGCGCCTTACAGCAGCTGAAGGTGATATCGACACGCTTCAAACCAACTCAATATCCAGTGCAGTCAGCACCGACCAAAATGTGCAGGCTGCCGGTGGTTCATTCCTTATTGGTTCAGTCGGCACACCAACAACAGACAAGTTGCAGGTAACTGGCTCATCTAACGTCAGCGTCTCCTATAAGGTGGCCGGGTTGCAGGTGGTAGGCGCTCGTCAAACTGGCTGGACTGCTGCCACTGGCACCGCCTTGCTCGGCGCATTCAATGCCAACCAAGCATATACGGTTAGCGCATCCTATACGCAAACCGAGATTCAAGCCCTGGCTACCGGACTAGTTCAGGTGAGGCAAAGAAACAAAGCTCTCGAAGACTTACTGAGAACTCACGGCCTCATGAACTAAGGATACCCATGCTCACACAAATTGATGCTCTCACCGGGCAGGAATTAATGCGCCTATGGGGATTGGAGTCATGGGAAGACCCCGGAGCTGAATACGCTCTTTTCGATGGGTGTTGTGTGTTCGCGCTCGTTGAACAGGGGGATTTTGTGGATATGCACATGGCAATGGGTAAGAAGGCCAGAGCAAAGTGCCGGGCAGCCGTTTGCGAGTTGTTTAACATCATTGGACACAGAGAAATAAGAGCTCCGATCATCCCATCCAGAAAGCACGTGTGCAACTTGGCACTTCGTATGGGTTTCCATTTTGAATACACGCCAGATATTTCATCAATCTTCATGAGGAGACCCGCAAATGGGTAGTGCAATCTCAGGTATCGCAGGCGGCGTCAGCAGCATCCTTGGCGGTATCGGTGCCAATAAGGCAGCCAAGCAACAGCAGCAGTATCAAGACAAGGCAATGGACCAGCAGAAGCAGGGGTATGCCACTGCTACCAACTGGCTTTCTCCTTATGAGGCAGCAGGTCAGTCTGGTCTTGCGGGTCTACAGGGCATCGCCGGTCAGCCTATCGACCGCAACCAATTGCTCAGCGATTATTTCAACTCACAGGAATATCAGTCGCAAGCCAACCAGGCTCGCTATCAGCAACTGGCAGGAGCAGAGGCAACCGGTGGACTTGGCTCAACGGCAACCAGCAACGGACTGGCGACGATTGCACCAACTCTCGGGCAGAACTACCTAGCCGACATGACAAACCAGCAGCAGAACATGTATTCGCAGCTCCTTGGGCTGTCAGGAATGGGTGCTGAGTCAGCGAATACTCTTAGCAATCTGGCGATGAACCAAGGCAGCACAATGGCTGGCATGTATCAGCAGAAAGGCCAAATCATGGCTGGTAAAGCTGCTATTCCGTGGCAGACGGCGGCGTCAGCAAACTACAGCGTGGGCAAAGGATTTGGTGACATGTTCTCGCTGGGTGGCAATACCGGCAGTGGTTACTACGGGCAAAGTAATAGCGGAAACAGTGGCAGCAGCTTCTAAGAGGTGATGAATGGCTCAATTAACAGGATTGTCCGGGCTAGGTGGTCCAATTGACTATATGCAACTCGTGCCGGACTTCCGCGGAGAAGCGCTAAAGACGTCTCAAGCAAATGCAATGGACGTTCAGTCGCAAGCTCGCCAGCAGGAAATGGCTACCCAGCAGCGCGATGATGCTAGAAAGCAGGCGTTCTATGGGGCAATTAGAACCGCTACACCAGAGCAACTCCCCGAGCTGCGCAAGCAATTTCCTGAATTCTCCCAGAACATCCAACAGGAGATCGGGATTCAGGATGCAACACATGCAGCGTTTGTGAATAAAGCTCTTGGACGCATTCAGGTCGCTTATTCCAGCGGTGACCCGCAGCAAGTGCAAGCAGCCATTCAGAGCGGGGCTCCTGCACTTAGCAGCATCGGGGTGCAGCCAGAGCAAGCAATGCAAATGTTCCAAAGTGATCCGCAGCAATTTGGCGGGCTACTTAATGCCTCCATGCTATCCACGCTTCCGGTTGATAAACAGTTCGACGTTCGTAACGACCAGAATAAATTAGCAGAAACCGTACGAAGCAATCAGGCAACAGAAGGGCTGACGGCAAGAGGACAGGATATCACCCTGCGCGGGCAGAATATCAGTGCGCAGAACTCCTCACTGGATAGGGATATACGTCGATCTGAGATGCTTGATAAGCGCTTAGATCGCCAACTTGCACAAGAGACAAATCAGTTAAAGTTGGCAGACCTACAAGATAAACGAGTGGCAAATCAGCAAACATTGGTACAGGCGAAAAAGGATAAAGTAGAAGCGTATGACCGAGCCAGTGACACGCTTGATCAAACCTTATCTACGGCTAGCAAAGTGCTAAACAGTCCGGGTTTCGATAATTATTTCGGCGTCAGCCCAACTAAATTACCATTTTACGGAACGATTCCTGGCACTGATGCCGCTGACACGGAAGCTCTTGTAACCACGCTTTCATCTCAGGGTTTCTTGACCTCTATTCAGCAAATGAAGGGAATGGGCGCACTCAGTGACGCTGAAGGTAAAAAGATATCCAGCGCTATATCCAGCCTTGATTCAAAGCAGTCAGATAAGTCAGCAAGAGCCGCTATTAACACTATCATCTCAGTGACTCAGACCGCCAAAGACAGGATGCAGAGAATCCAAGGCAAAGACATTGAAAGAACCAGATCTTCAATAGGTGTTCCGGCCACGCAGGGAGAACCTGCAAACCAGCAACCAAACAATGCAGGGTATTCAAGCCTCTGGGGTGACTAATGCCAAAACCATGGAAAGAAGTGATCGCCTCTCCTCAGTACCAAAGCCTTAACCCACAACAAAAGACTGAAGCGCAAAATCAATATTTCGAAACCGTAGTTGCACCAAAGGCCGGTGACAATCTTGCTGAAGCAAGGAGCCAGTTCTTTCAGGCATATCCATCTGCTGGTAATCCCCCTCAAAATCAGGACATGTGGAGAGACCAGCCGCAACCCACTCAGCAAAGCGGAGCATGGGGCGATCAGCAACCACAGTCACGAGCGCAGCAAGTCGGTGAAGGACTGGCAGAAACAGGAAGAGGAATTCTGCAAGCTGGAGTAAACGTCGCGAATATACCCGCAGAGATGGCAGATGCTTTCTCAAGCGCAGGGGCGTGGGCAGCCAACAAACTGGGATTAGGTGACGGCACTTATGATAGAGCTCCGAGGATTACAACTCAGGGCATCTCAAGTGGATTAGGCCTTGACCAGAACGCCTTAACCCCACAATCAACGGAAGGTAAAATCTTCGCTGAAGCACTGCCATATCTGACTCCAGTATCTGCAGCAAGGTTCGGTGCAGCAGCACCGACCATGGCAGGTCGAGTTGCGCAGGGAACATCCAGACTTCTGGCCGAGAATACTACAGGTGCTCTGGCCGCTAACAGTGGGGAAGATGGGGGCATTGGTGGGGTGGCTCAGGATTTGGGGCTTGGGGTATTAGCCGGTGGCGGGGTCAATCTGGCAGCAAGGGGGATTGGTGCTGCCGCTAAGGCTATTGGCAGTAGAGGAGTAGAGGCAGCGGCTGAAAACCTGCGTAACGTAGTGAGCCAGGGGTCGCAATCCTCAGATCTTGGCGCGACAGCGAGAACGATTGCTGAATCACCAGACTCATCCGTTCTTACCCGGAATGTTAATGTTCAAGGCGCGGTCGGACAGTCAGCAAGCGTGACTCCTCAGGCTTATCGAGCCGCTGAAGAGGTGAGGCCAAACCAAAGCACAATCGAGGCAGCGCAGCGGCTTGGTATGGAGGAGCAGTTATTGCCTTCACACTTCTCCAAAAACCCAACATATCGAGCCATAGAGCAGGGCTTAAAGTCAGTCCCTGCAAGCCAACTTGCCGCTCAAGAACATGTGGCTATTAACTCACTAGCTCAGAAAGCGGATGATCTAATTGAGCTGGCAGGCGGCACATCGAACAAGGTTGGGCTATCAGATAAATTCAAGACAGAGTCGGTAAAGGCCATAGACGACCTTACCCGTCAGTCAGACTCTATCTACGGAGAAATCAGCAGCAATATACCTGCAAGAGCGCCGTCTACGGCAACTAACACGATAGCAATGCTGAGGAGTAAAGGTAGCGATCTTGGTGGGATGGAAAACCTTTCGACAGCTGAGAAGATGATATTTTCCAAGCTAGGTAAAAATGGAGCCACTCCAACTTATGCGCTTCTGGATAACACCCGCAAGCAAATTGGTGCGGCAATCAGCAAAAACGAGGGTCCATTCAAAGACCAGACATCATCAGAGTTAAAGCAACTATACGGCGCTATAACTGACGACCAGATGGCTGTAGCCGCCGCGCACGGAATGGGTGAAAAATGGAACGTAGCCAAAGGACTAGTTGCCCAGCGTAAGCAACTCGAAGACCACATGGTTACAGCGCTGGGTAAAGATCTTGGCGGTTCGCTCACTTCTCGCTTATCTCCTGCAATACAAGGGCTGAGAAAGGGCAACGTTCAGCAGTTCAATTCACTGATTGACGCAACTCCGCCACATATGAGGCAGGAGGTTGTGGCATCAGCGCTGAACGATGCATTCACTCTTGGCTCTCGGAAAGAACAGCAGTTGAATATTCCAGGTTTTGTAGACTGGTATGCAGGAGCTAAACGAAGTGGAGCTTTACCGGCGGTGACCAAACACCTTCCAGCGGATGCCACGAAAAGACTTGATGACATTTATGCAGTAGCCAATGGCATCAGGACGGCAAAGACCAGCGAAATTTCAACAGGAAGAATTCAGTCTCTTTTAGACCAGTTTGATAAAGATGGCGGGATGATTTCTAAACTTTATACCGTTGGCAAGAAGGTGGCCGCTGCTGAGGGTGTTAGCTCTTCTGTAGGATTACCCGGTGCAGGTACAGCATCTGTTATTGCTTCAACGCTCGCATCAAAGAAAACGGCGCGCACTGTAGCTGCAGATCAACTCCTTGCATCCAGCAAGTTCAGGAATGCATCCAGGCTGATGGCTTCTGCGGACTCAATAAGGTTAGCATCTGCAAGGGATGCAGTTCAAAAGGCCTTAATGAATAGTAGAGAATATCAGCGTTGGGCAGCCACTTTGGACAATCCAACCAAGCAAGCTATCGCAAAAGTAGGGCTGCTTAACTGGCTTGGCGGGAGCGCGGAGAGCGAGAATAAATGATCACCATTTGAGAATGTTTTTGCAGAACCAAATCCCAAAAAGAACCGCTAAAATCCAAGTAACTGAAACCATATAAACCTCCGCCATGGATGGCTGATTATTGGAGAGCACACATATAATTTATCGGCGCTCCTGGGGGATTACAATCCCTAGATTGATTATTGATTATCACATTTTGCGTGTTATTTGTTCTTGGGCTAATGCTTTTTCCGATTTCAACGTACTGCCGTTGAAGCTCAAGCCTAGCCTTCGAATCAGCCATTTCCCCGGATGATACCCGCTGTGACAAATCTTTAGCGGTCAGAAGGTAAAGCTTAGGTGCTGGCTGAGAAGAAAGGTACTCATTAGAAGACATCTTAGTATCAAGGCAAGAAACCATCTCAGGGAACGTTTTTGTAATTTTCTCACATTCATTCTGATACCCATTAACAGATGCAGCCCGCTGATTAATGGGTGCGCATCCAGCAATTAGCACGGTAATAAATACAATGAACAAGCGCATATAAGCTCCGTTGAATGAACTCATGATTTGGCTGAGTAGAGTTTTTTTAATGTTTCGAAAACCAAGTCCTTCACAACATTGGACTGTTGATCTGCGAGTCTCTCGGCATCATCACGATATCCCATTATCGGAGTTGGATTAGCTAGTGCATCTTGAACAATCTGCAACAACTCTGCATTTAACGAGCGACCATTCATTGATGCTCGCTGCTTAAGCTTTTCCTTTATCTCAGGTGTCATCCTGAAATTAAACTGCGGGTCTTCTCTTCCCATGAGCGATGCCTCACTTACTAAAGTGGATCAGCATCTTAAGCATTGCTGTTTATAACCACAATAAGACCACCGTGGTCTTAATGCATTGAATCCTATACAAAATCCACCGCAAGCCTTGCCTTGTGGGGTTAACCCATGCCTGGAGTTTAAGAATGGCCGACATTATTCCGAACGTTGTTGTTTCCATGCCCTCACAGCTCTTCACGCTGGCTCGGTCATTCAAAGCTGCCGCGAACGGGAAGATTTACATTGGGAAAATTGATACTGACCCAACAATTCCGAGCAACCAGATTCAGGTGTACCTTCAGAACGAAGATGGGAGCACCGTGCCTGTCGCACAGCCAATCCTCATTAATGCCGGTGGGTACCCGGTATATCTTGGTCAGATCGCAAAATTTGTGACCGTTGAAGGTCACAGCATGGCTATCTATGACGCCTACATGATCCAACAGTTTTACTTCCCTAATGTGCTGAAGTATGACCCGGACCAGTTCGGTCCAGATATGATTCTGCAACTTTCTCAATCAGGGAAGTACGCCAATGACGAGAGCAAGGGCGACGCCATGATTGGTGTGAAGCAGCCTTTCACTGGATCAATACATGAAACACAACACTCTCAAAACGCAAAGAAGATTGATCTTATTAGTGCAGGAGCTAAAGGCGACGAGATAACTAATGATACAGAGTCAATTAATAAAATTGAGGCTCAGTCTGTTTATTCTGTAGTAGATGGCCTCGGTAAAACCTATGTTGTTGATGCCTATCCTACAAATAAAAAATACATAAACACGACGTTCTTAATTGGCGGTGAGACTAAAAGAGGAAATGGATTTTTTGATGGAGCCACGCGTGGCACTAACGTCATAGTAGGAGATGGAGCCGGGAAAAAATTACCAGCAAATCCAACTTCATCTAATGGTACTGCCAATATAGCAATCGGGGAGGATGCCATGAAGAATGGCATAGATATCCGATCTTCCATTGCTATTGGATTACGAGCAATGCACGAGGCGATAGTCGGAAAATATAACATTGCCCTTGGCCTGGAATCTCTTTATTACGTCGATGCTGATGGTTCAGCTTTCGGCGGCACGCGTAATGTCATGCTTGGAGATAATACTGGGAGGTTTATATCAACAGGATACCAAAATGTTGGTGCAGGAAGAAATGCAATGCAATGCATTACTACCGGCAATAATAATTTAGGATTGGGTACTAATGCTTTTGCAGGGAGAGGGAGTCTTAAGTTTAAGGATTCTCAGTTTATCCAGAACCAAACGCCCATAACAGTCAGTAACTCAACTGGCGTTGGGTCTAATGCTCTGTATTTCGGAGGGGGGATAAATTCTACGGCGGTTGGCTCAGGGGCTCTAGCAAACACAAAACCTGACGCTTCTAATTGCACGGCTACTGGCAAGGACGCTTTAATAGGTCTTGGGGTTAAAACGTCACAATCCGGAATGGTGGCGGTACAAGACGGAAGGTTTGGTTCTTACTCCATGACGGCAACGTCGATAACCTTTACCTTGCCTTCTCATGGGCTATCTAGTGGTTGGAATGTAATTGTATCGCTCACTACTGGTGTTCCATATCTTGACTATCAGTATTATTCTATAAATGTAGTTGATGCCAATACATTTACTGTTAGTGAGCCTTTAGGTATACCAACTACGGGTTCATTTACGCTGATTGAGTACAGCACAAATGTTTCTCAAGCAACTGGGGCAAGCAATAGCGCTTATGGCTCAGGAGCAATGTATGGGGTTAACGTCGGAACGGAAAATGCCGCTTTCGGAGTAAATACCAATGCTGTGAATAATGCGGGAAATCAAAACGCAGCATTTGGTAATCTGGCTCTTAGATATGCTGTTTCAAGCTCTCAAAACTCAGCCTTTGGTTATGGAGCGCTGCGTCAGATGCAGGATGGGTCACAAGCCACATCACTGACTAATTGCACAGGCATAGGGTTTGGTGCTTTTGTTTCAGGCAATAACCAAATGCAACTCGGCAACTCATTAGTCAGCGTATATGCTTACTCTGCTTTGCAGATTCGTTCTGATGAGCGTGATAAGGCCGATAAGCATAAAATTGACGGAGATATAGCGGTAGCGTTTATTCGTGGCCTGGATTCATATTTTTACAAATATGACTACCGCGACGACTATATTGAGGAATACGACGTTCAAATTGGTATTGATACTGAAGCGCAACCTGTATTTGAAACTCGCATCCGTCACTTACCAAGAGATGGTAGTAAACAAAGAGTTCGCGATCATGCGGGTTATCTTGCTCAGCAGGTCAAAGGGTTGATGGATAAGCTTGGATTGGATTTTGGCATGTATCAGGATCATCTTGTCGAAGGCGGGTGTGATGTTAAAACGCTCGCTTATGAGCAAGCTATACCTTTCTTATCTAAATCCATAGATGTGGCATTTACTCGAATTGAGGAAATAGAGCGTCGACTACATGATATCGATGGCAAGTGAATGCTCAGTAATCGTTGTCCGAATCATCCATCCGGGACCTAACAACCCACCAAATCATCCCGACCACGATCGCCAGAGCGATGAGTACAATCAGCAAAATTTTCACAATGTTCTTCATCCTCAAAGTTTTGGCGATCCTCCCCCATATAAGCTTATTATTCCAATGGGTATATCCGATCGATTATAACAAACCGATCGTTTGCGCCGATCGATGCCTCATGATTATACTGTATGCATGAACAGTATTTTGTGAGGTGATTTATGGGTAGCAAGGAATTGGGGTTTGACGTGGTGGTGCGCGGTGATACCCGAGATTACATAAAGCCGGGGTCGTACGTGTTCTTCCAGCGGGAAAAGGAGCACGGTGGAGGCTTCTGGCTTGGTCAGGCATATGATGATTGGTTTGGGTTTGTGATAGAGGAGCCGGTGTCACTGAGGCAGGGGATAGAGTATCTGATGTCACTGCGGAGTAACGAGTCGCAGTTGGGCGGGTTCCATGATGACCCGAATGACTTCTTTCTCAGGAGCCCTTAAAACTCATTGCGGTACAGAATTGCGTACATAATTGCCCTGCATGCCTTTGAGGTGTTATATAAATCAGATGGTTAAGGTGAAATTCGTGTAATCATGAAAATAAAAGGTTTTTTGCGGCTTGTCTGACATTACGAAGATAACCTTATCACTGCGGGAATGGGGACGAAACTCTGGATAGGATACCATCCGTCGCCGTGATGTCATGACAAAATCCTCTGCTCTGGAAGACAGCGCTAAAAACGTCGGCTTTTTCCGTAACCATCCCTCAAAACCCTGACCAAACCGGGGTGATCCGCTTTATTAACTCAGCTAAACTAGCGCCATCATTTAACTTTCGCCTACGGCTGGCTAAACGTGCGTCTCGATAAGAAAATTTCTCCGCTGGATAACGTTATCTACCGCAACTATCGGATTACCCATGCGCTGCGTATCGCTCTGGCGTTTATCCTGACGTTCCTTATCGTGCGCCTGACCCATATTCCTGAAGGCACCTGGCCGCTGATCACGCTGGTGGTGGTGATGGGGCCGATTTCATTCTGGGGAAACGTGGTTCAGCGGGTGATGGAGCGCGTGACCGGCACGGTGCTGGGGGCGGCGTCCGGATTGATTGCCCTGTGGCTCGAGCTTTATTCGCTGCCGGTGATGCTGGTCTGGTGCGCAGTCGTGATGTTTGTCAGCGGGTATCTGACCCTTGGCAAACGGCCTTATATGGCGCTACTGATCGGCATTACGCTGGCGGTGGTGTGCGGTGCAGGGCCGGGAGATATGGAAATGGCGCTGTGGCGTTCCGGTGATGTCATTTTCGGATCCCTGCTGGCGCTGTTGTTTGCCAGTATTTATCCGCAACGCGCCTTTATTCACTGGCGCATGCAGATGGCAGATTATCTGATGTCGCTGAATAAAATCTACAGCGCGTGGCTGTCGCCGAACCTGCTGGATCGCCCGCATCTGGATCGTAAGCTGAAAGGTGCCATGAGCCAGATGGTCAAGATGCGCTCACTGTTTGCGCCTTCGAGTAAAGAAACCCGTGTTCCTCGCGAGGCGTTTGACGCCATCCAGACACTGAGCCGTAATCTGTTATGCACGCTGGAGCTGCTGGCCGATGCCTACTGGAGTTCACGCGAAAGCCATTTTCTGATGCTCAATGCCCGCACGTTGCGCAGCGCACAGCTGCTGATGCTCGATACGCTGGAAAAGCTGAGCCTGATGCTGCTTAACGGTACGCGCGGCGATGAACTGAACATTTCCAATGAGCTCAATGAATCGGCGGAGGAGCTGAAAGCGCTGATGACCGAAATGAATGCGGCCTACCACCTGGAAGCGCAGGTGTATGGCTATGTCTGGCTGAGCGCCCAGGTGGCGGAGCAACTGAAATCCATGGGCGACCTGATCACCATGGTGATGCAGAAAGAAGAAGCTCAAATAAGCAGCGTTAAAACGTCGAAAGCGTGAAGGGATTTTTGTCTGCGGCCTAAAACGGGTAAGATGGCGTTATTGGACGATTATCTGAGCGCGCAGCACGAATTTTGCTACGCTTTTTGCTAAGTTGTTATTCTTTGTAGGCAAAGCGGTTGCGACAAGTCAGTCACTGAATCTGTGTAACTTAATCGAAGGTGTTAAAATGGACAATATCAATAAGCCTAGCTTCCAGAACGTTCTGGAGTTCGTGCGTATTTTCCGTCGTAAAAACAAATTACAACGTGAAATTGCTGACAACGAAAAGAAAATCCGCGACAACCAGAAGCGTGTTCTGCTGCTCGACAACCTGAGCGATTACATCAAGCCAGGCATGAGCATCGACGAAATTCAGGCGATCATTGCCAGCATGCGCGGCGACTATGAAGATCGTGTTGATGACTACATCATCCGCAATGCAGACCTGTCGAAAGAGCGTCGTGAGATGTCCAAAAAGCTGAAAGCGATGGGCGAAATCAAAGCCAACGAAACCAAATAATTTCGTTGCCGCCAAAAAGTAAAAACCGGGTTTATGCCCGGTTTTTTTATGCCCAAATTTTGCAGGAGCGGATGTGGCGGTCAGTGCAGATGAGACAAACTCGCTGCGCTGATCCGCAGACCGGCGTCGTCGAACACCATGCAGCGCTCGGCGTCAAACCACGTGGTCAGGCTCTGGTACGGATTGAACGCCATGTCGCCCGGCAGCAGCATTTTGAAACCATCGGTGCCGTAGCATTGGCCAAACAGGTACGTGCTGTTGCCCAGTCGCTCGACCACTTCGCAGTTAAACTCCAGCTGATTTTCCGTCTCTTTCGACAATAAGTGCTCCGGGCGGATGCCGAGCGTAATGGCATCACCGGTGGCCAGTTCGCGAGTGCTCAGAGCCAGCGTCAGGGTTTTCTCCGGCGTCAGACGCACTTCCAGCCGATCAGGCTGCCAGCTTATCACCTCGGCGGGCAGGAAATTCATCTTCGGCGACCCAATGAAACCGGCGACGAATTTATTCACCGGGTTGTAGTAGAGATCCATCGGCGCGCCCATCTGTTCCACTTTTCCGTAATTCATCACCACAATTTTATCCGCCAGCGTCATTGCCTCGGTCTGATCGTGGGTGACATACACCATGGTGGTTTTCAATTCCTGATGCAGTTTCGAAATGTGCAGACGCATGTCCACGCGCAGTTCGGCATCCAGGTTGGAAAGGGGTTCATCAAACATAAAAACCTGCGGATTGCGCACAATCGCGCGGCCAATGGCGGTGCGCTGGCGTTGTCCGCCGGAAAGTTGTTTCGGTTTTCGGTCCAGCAGATGGGAAAGCTGTAAGGTTTTGGCGACCATCTCCACCTGATGACGAATTTCCTCTTTCGGCACGCCGTTCACTTTCAGCCCGTAACCCATGTTCTCGGCAATCGTCATGTGCGGATAAAGTGCATACGACTGAAACACCATCGCCACGCCGCGGCGGGAAGGATCGACGTCGTTCACCCGCTGCTCACCGATATACACATCACCTTCCGTAATCTCTTCCAGCCCGGCAATCATGCGCAGCAATGTGGATTTCCCGCAGCCGGACGGTCCGACGAACACCGTGAATTCACCGTCTTCAATATCAATATTGATGTTATGCAGCGTCACGGTTTTATCGAAACGCTTCACCACATTTTTGAGTCTGATGCTGGACATTTTTGACCTCTTAAAGATTCATACCGCTGATATTTCGGACTATAACCACCTTGTGTAAACGTTTGCACAGGGCGGTTCGAATTTTGGAGAGGAGATCACACAATACACATCTTTTGGTAGTGATTTTGTTATTCAAAGTTTAACGTATAACACGAATTGAGAAACGACATTAATCACCGTGCATTCAGGTTTTAAAGGGTTTGTTAGCATGGGCTGTTGATTGGGTGTCGTCAGGTTCCACACAAAAATGTTATACCTTCACATCCAGGAGCAACAATGAAAATTACACACCTTACTGCCTTGGTACTGATGTCATTAAGCCTTAGCAGCCAGGCCGTCCGGGCAGCCGAGGGTCAGTTACTTGTCTGGGAAGATATTAAGAAATCTTCAGGTATTGCCGACGCTGTTAAAGACTTTGAAAAAGAGAACAACGTCAAAGTTGTGGTGCAGGAAACGCCTTACGCGCAGCAAACCGAAAAATTGCGTCTGGATGGCCCGGCGGGAATTGGTCCTGATGTGGTGGTAATCCCCAATGACCAGCTGGGCACCGCCGTGGTTCAGGGATTACTGGCTCCGCTTACGCTCGACAAAGCGTTCACTGACAGCTTTACGCCGTCGGCCATCAACGCGTTCCAGCAGAAAGGGCAAACCTACGGTGTGCCTAAAGCGGTCGAAACGCTGGTACTCATCTACAACAAAGACCTGCTGCCAAAAGCGCCGGATAACCTCGATGAGTATTACGCCTTCTCCAAAGAGGAAAGGGCGAAAGGCAAATACGGTCTGCTCGCCAAGTTCGATGAGGTGTATTACGCCTACGGCGCGATCTCGTCTATGGGTGGCTATATCTTTGGCAAAGACGCCAAAGGTGAGCTAAACGTCGAAGACATCGGCCTGAATAAACCGGGTAGCGTCGAAGCCGTGACTTACCTGAAAAAATTCTATGCCGACGGTTTATTCCCGGCGGGAATTACCGGCGATAACGGCCTGAACGCCATCGATTCCCTGTTTACCGAGAAGAAAGCGGCGGCGGTGATCACCGGCCCGTGGGCGTTCCAGCCGTATGAAGCGGCGGGCATCAATTACGGCGTGAAACCGTTACCGCTGTTGCCCAATGGCAAACCGATGAGTTCTTTCCTCGGCGTGAAAGGGTATGCGGTATCGACCTACAGTAAACAGAAACCGCTGGCGGAGAAATTCATCACTTTCATCAACCAGCCTAAGTACGCCAAGGTGCGTTACGAAGTGACCAAGGAAATCCCGGCACTGACTGCGCTGGTCAATGATCCGATGATCAAGAACGATGAAAAAGCCAACGCGGTGGCGTTGCAGTCCACCCACGCGACCGCCATGCCGGGCGTACCGGAAATGCAGGAAGTCTGGGGACCGGCTAACAACGGTATCCAGCTCGGCGTGACCGGCAAGCAGCCGGTGCAGGCCGCGCTTAATGACGCCGTGAAAAACATCCAGATGCAAATCGAAGCGGCAAAAGCCAGCAACGAGTAATTCGCTGAATTATTCACCAACACCTGTACGTCTGAAAGGAGGGAGTGATTTCACTCCCTCACCAGTGAAAGGAATATCTTTGTGTCTATGCGTCTTGACGAGGAAAACCACGTGCCACACTCCGCCAGCCACCACGCGCCGGTGGCACTGGCTGCGGCGCTGATCCCCGGTTTTGGTCAGTTCTACAACCGACAATGGGCCAAGGGAATCATCTTTTTTATCATTCTGTTTTGCTTCGCCGGTGTATTTTATGATTTCCTGCAACAGGGCTTGTGGGAGTTATATACGCTGGGCGAAGAAGTTCCGCGCGATAATTCCATCTTCCTGCTGGCTAAAGGGATTATCAGCGTCCTGATCGCCGCCTTTGGCGTTGGTTTTTATTACTGGAGCCTGCGCGATGCGTGGCTGAACGGCAAACGACGTGATTTGGGGATGGAATTACCCGGCGTCAGAAAGCAGTATCATTTACTGCTGCGCGAAGGCTTTCCTTATTTGATGATAACGCCGGGCTTTATTTTGCTGGTATTTGTGGTGGTATTTCCGATTATTTTTGGCTTCTCCATCGCGTTTACGAATTACAATCTGTACCACACGCCACCGGCGAAATTAGTCGACTGGGTCGGGTTCAAAAACTTTATTAATATCTTCACGCTGAACATCTGGCGTTCAACGCTGCTGGACGTTTTACAGTGGACGGTAGTCTGGACCGTGCTGGCGACTACGCTGCAATGTACCGTCGGCGTGATGCTGGCGATTCTGGTGAATCAGAAAGATTTACGTTTCAAGGCGCTGATCCGCACCGTCCTGATTTTGCCGTGGGCGGTGCCTGGCTTCGTGACTATTCTGGTGTTCGCCGGGATGTTTAACGATTCCTTTGGCGTCATCAACAACGGCATTCTGGCGGCGTTAGGGATTGAGCCGAAAGCGTGGATGACCGATCCATTCTGGACCAAAACGGCGCTGATCATGATGCAGACCTGGCTGGGCTTCCCGTTTGTCTTCGCGATGACGACCGGCGTATTGCAGGCGATCCCGAATGATTTATACGAAGCGGCGACGATGGACGGTGCGAGCACCTGGAAGAAATTAAAAACTATTACGCTGCCGCTGGTGCTGTATTCCATTGCGCCGATCATTATTACGCAATACACCTTCAACTTTAATAACTTCAATATTATCTACCTGTTTAATAACGGTGGCCCGGCAGTGGCCGGATCGAATGCAGGCGGAACGGATATTCTGGTGTCATGGATATATAAACTCACCATGTCGTCATCGCAATATGCCATTGCCGCGACCATTACGATTTTGCTGTCAATATTTGTTGTCGGTATTGCACTGTGGCAATTCCGTTCAACCAATTCATTTAAACAAGATGATATGGCGTAAGCGGGAGCCGGGTAATGAGTAAAAACAGCAGTATTAAAAGAAGTAAGTTTATCCGCCTGTCGCTGAGTTATTTTCTGTTGCTGATCGTGGCGGTCATTATTATTTATCCGCTGATCTGGACCGTCGGCGCCTCGCTGAACGCCGGTAACAGCCTGCTCAGTACGTCGATTATTCCGGAGAACGTCTCTTTCCAACATTACAAAGACCTGTTTAACGGTGACGTGAATTACGTCGGCTGGTACTGGAATTCGATGAAAATTAGTTTCCTGACCATGGTGCTGACGCTGATTTGCGTCAGTTTCACCGCCTATTCCTTCTCGCGCTTTCGCTTTAAGGGCCGCAAAGACGGGCTGATGCTGTTTCTTTTATTACAGATGATCCCGCAGTTTTCGGCGCTGATCGCCATCTTCGTGCTGGCGCAACTTCTGGGGCTGATTAACAGCCATCTGGCGCTGGTGCTGATTTACGTCGGCGGCATGATTCCGATGAATACCTATCTGATGAAAGGTTATCTGGACGCTATTCCGAAAGATCTGGATGAATCAGCGCGGATGGACGGTGCGGGTAATTTCCGCATCTTTATTGAAATCATCATGCCGTTGTCGAAGCCTATTCTGGCGGTAATTGCGCTGTTTTCCTTCACCGGGCCGCTGGGGGATTTCATTCTCTCCAGCACCATTTTGCGCACGCCGGATAAATACACGCTGCCGATCGGCCTCTATAACCTGGTCGCCCAAAAAATGGGAGCGAACTACACCATGTACGCCGCCGGGGCGGTGCTGATCGCGGTACCGGTCGCCATTTTCTATCTCGCCTTACAAAAATACTTCGTCTCCGGCCTGACCGCCGGCAGCACTAAAGGATGATCATCATGACTTTCCTGAATACAAAGATTTTCACTAAAAGTACGGTTGCCTGCCTGTTTCTGGCGATGTCATTTTCCTGTGCAGCAGAAAACGTCAGTATCAAAAAGGTCGCCAACGTTCCGGCAGATTTCATTAAAGGCGCGGACATTTCCACGCTGATTGATGTTGAAAAGCACGGCGGCAAGTTTTTTGATCAGAACCACAAGCAGCAGGACGCGATGGTGATCCTTAAACAAAACGGTTTTAACTACGTGCGCCTGCGTTTGTGGGTTGATCCGAAAGATGCGGCGGGCAAACCTTACGGCGGCGGCAATAACGACCTGGCGACCACGCTGGAACTGGCGAAGCGCGCCAAAGCGCAGGGCTTCAAAATCCTGCTCGACTTCCATTACAGCGATTTCTGGACCGATCCGGGAAAACAGTTCAAGCCGAAAAGCTGGGCGAAGATGGATTATCCGCAGCTGAAAACTGCCATTCATGATTACAGCCGTGAGGTGATCGCGCAGTTCCGCCAGCAGGGCGTGGTGCCGGACATGGTGCAGGTCGGCAATGAAATGAACGGCGGGATTTTGTGGCCGGAAGGCAAAAGCTGGGGCGAGGGCGGCGGTGAGTTTGACCGTCTGGCCGGACTGCTGAATGCGGCGATTTCCGGCGTGCGGGCGGATGAGAAAGACCCGTCGAAAATCAAAATCATGCTGCATCTGGCCGAAGGCACGAAGAATGACACCTTCCGCTGGTGGTTCGATGAAATCAATCAGCGCAACGTCCCTTACGACGTGATTGGCCTGTCGTTTTATACCTACTGGAACGGGCCGATCTCCGCGCTGCAAACGAACATGGACGACATCAGTAAACGCTACAACAAAGACGTGATCGTCGTTGAAGTGGCGTATGGCTACAGCACCCAAAACTGCGATGCCGCCGAGAACAGCTTCAACGAGAAAGAAGCCAAAGACGGCGGCTATCCGGGCACCGTGCAGGGTCAGGCCGATTTCCTCAGCGATATGATCAAAAGTCTGGTGGCTGTGCCCGAAAACCGCGGCAAAGGCTTGTTCTACTGGGAGCCGACCTGGATCCCGGTTAATGGCGCGGGCTGGGCGACACCGGCTGGAATGACCTACATCAATGACCACTGGAAAGAGGGCAACGCCCGCGAAAATCAGGCGCTGTTCAGCTGTGACGGTCAGGTTTTACCTTCCATCAAAGTCTTCAACTGATTCCCTTTTCCCCGGCCGCCTTGGCCGGGGAGCACTGTCTATTTCTTACGGATTTAAAGGATTAAGCATGACGAAATTCCCTCTTCTGAGCAGTAAGATTTCCGGTCTGTTACACGGCGCGGATTACAACCCCGAGCAATGGCTGGATCACCCCGACGTGCTGGTGCGCGATGTCGAAATGATGAAAGAAGCACGCTGCAACGTGATGTCAGTGGGGATTTTCAGCTGGTCAGCGCTGGAACCTGAAGAAGGCCGCTACACCTTTGACTGGATGGATCAGGTGCTAAACCGCCTGCATGAAAACGGTATTTCGGTGTTTCTCGCGACACCCAGCGGCGCGCGTCCGGCATGGATGTCGCAAAAATATCCGCAGGTACTGCGCGTCGGGCGCGACCGCGTTCCTGCGCTGCACGGCGGGCGTCATAATCATTGCATGAGCTCGCCGGTTTACCGCGAAAAAGTGCAGTTGATGAACGGCCAGCTGGCGAAGCGTTACGCGCACCATCCGGCGGTGATTGGCTGGCACATTTCCAATGAATACGGCGGCGAATGCCATTGCGACACCTGTCAGGGGCAGTTTCGCGACTGGCTGAAAGCCCGTTATGTCACGCTTGATGCGCTGAACAAAGCCTGGTGGAGCACCTTCTGGAGCCACACTTACACCGACTGGTCGCAGCTCGAATCGCCATCACCGCAGGGCGATAATGGGGTTCACGGCCTGAATCTTGACTGGCGGCGTTTTAATACCGATCAGGTTACGCGTTTTTGCAGCGAAGAAATCCGGCCGCTGAAAGCCGAAAATCCGGCGTTACCGGCGACCACTAACTTCATGGAATATTTCTACGATTACGATTACTGGAAACTTGCCGGCGTGCTGGATTTCATTTCCTGGGACAGCTACCCGATGTGGCACACCCGTAAGGATGACATCGGTCTCGCGGCGTATACCGCGATGTATCATGACCTTATGCGTACCCTCAAGCAGGGCAAGCCTTTTGTGCTGATGGAATCGACGCCGAGTTTCACCAACTGGCAGCCGACCAGCAAACTGAAAAAGCCGGGAATGCACATTCTCTCTTCCTTGCAGGCGGTCGCCCACGGAGCGGATTCCGTCCAGTATTTCCAGTGGCGTAAAAGCCGTGGTTCTTGCGAGAAATTCCACGGTGCGGTGGTCGATCACGTCGGGCACATCGACACCCGCGTCGGACGCGAAGTCGCAGAGCTTGGCTCGATTTTATCGGCATTAGCGCCGGTGGCGGGCAGCCGCGTGGAAGCTAAAGTTGCCATCATCTTCGACTGGGAAAGCCGCTGGGCGATGGATGATGCGATGGGGCCGCGTAACGCCGGGCTGCATTACGAAAATACCGTCGCCGATCATTACCGCGCGCTCTGGGCGCAGGGAATTGCGGTGGACGTGATTAACGCAGACTGCGATTTGCAGGGCTACGATCTGGTGATCGCCCCGATGCTGTACATGGTGCGCGAGGGCGTCGGAGAGCGCATCAGCGCCTTTGTTCAGGCTGGCGGACGCTTTGTCGCGACCTACTGGAGCGGGATCGTCAACGAAACCGATTTGTGCTTCCTCAACGGATTCCCCGGACCGCTGCGACCGGTGTTGGGCATCTGGGCGGAAGAGATAGACAGCCTGACCGATGAACAGCACAACAGCGTCGCCGGTGTGGAGGGCAACGCGCTGGGGCTCAGCGGCCCGTATCGCGCCTCGCAGCTGTGCGAAGTGATCCATCTGGAAGGGGCGGCGACGCTGGCCACCTACGGCGACGATTTCTATGCCGGTAATCCGGCCGTGACCGTGAATCTGTACGGCAAAGGGCAGGCATACTACGTGGCGTCGCGTAACGATCAGCAGTTCCATGCCGATTTCTTTACCGCGCTGGCGAAGGAGATGAAGTTGCCGCGCGCCATCAATACGCCGCTGCCGGAAGGTGTGACTGCCGCGCGCCGTACCGATGGTGAAAGCGAGTTTATCTTCCTGCAAAACTACAATGCGGACAGCCAGACCGTTGCCTTGCCGCAGGATTATCAGGATATCGTTCACGGCGGGAACCTGCCGCGCAAACTGACGTTACCGGCATTTGGCTGCCAGATCCTGACGCGTAAAATCACACAATAAGTTTTACTCCTGACGTGCCGTGGGGAATATTCCCTGCTGCACGTTTTTTCATTTCTGCAAGAGAGGATTAATCATGGTCAATATTAAAGACTTTATGCATGTGTTCTCGGCGAAGAATAAAAATCTGAAAGATGAAGTACCGCCGTCCACCGACGTCGCGTTATTAATTGAGGCGCTTGGCGGGCACGATAACATTATCAATGTCGATGCTTGTATTACCCGTCTGCGCGTGAAGGTCAAAGAGTTAAAGCGCGTTAACTCAGGCGCTATCCAGCAGACCGGCGCGATTGGCGTGGTCATTATCGGCCAGGAAGTGCATGCGATATTCGGCAAGCAGTCTGACAGCCTGAAGAAACTGATGACTGAAAAGTTTGGCTTACAGAGTAATTAAGCTTGTTTAAATTTTAAGTTAAATTAAAAGCACACTGAAATAATAAAAAGGCAGCCAGATAATTTGGCTGCCTTTTTTATTTACTTTGACACTTTAGTAATAATAACGATGCTGCTGTGCGGGTACAAAAAACGTCACGATCCCCTACAAGAGAAAATGCGTTAAACCCTGAGCATTTATAACAATGAGGTTATTTCTTAATATCATCAGACACAGATTTATTCTAATACGGTATTTCAGGCATAACGTTTACTTCATGAACAAACAACTTACCACCAGGCTTCAACCTGAACCCCAAAGTTCCAGGTGTCGGATTTGGTGTGATCTTCAAACGTATCGCCATGCTCTGAGTCATTCAGATACGACGCAAATACGCGCAGTTCAGGACGGGACATAAACTCAGGACCTGCTGCCAGACCCATCGCCAGGGTGTATTTCTGGCCGCCCTGTTTGTAGTTAGAGCCGTTCTTGTAATCATCTTTCTGATAGAAAGTACCGACTTCACCGATGGTACGCACGTAATCTGTCCACTGATACTGCGCGCGGCCAACCAGCGAGACCAGTTCGGTAGTGTCGGTGTAAGCCGTAATGTTATCCGCGTGGCCGTAGGTCAGCACGTGGTTGAGGCTGAATTTGCTGGTGATCGGAATCAGACCGGTGATGATGCCGCGATAACCGGTGGCGTCATTGGTGTAGTTCCACATGTCATACCAGCCGCCGCCCTGGGAGATCATGTTCTGGGCCAGACCTTTGTCCGCGTACTGTAAAACCAGTTTGTTATAGCCGCCCCACATGTCCTGACTGATTTCGCCGGTCAGCATCACGCCATTATCCGCGTCATACAGGCCGCCGTACTCTTTCTGATCGTGCGTCAGGTTCGGCATGGCGTAGTCCGCACCGATTTCCATCCACGCGCCGTTCCACGGTTTGATTCCGGCATAACGTACGTCGATGTAGTTGATGTTAACGTCATTATCGCCGTCGACGCGGTAATCCACGTCATTGGCATCGCCACGGATCCACGCCACGGACAGCGCACCTTCGCCCAGCTTCAGGTTTTCCACCCCGGCCCCGGCACCGGAGATGTTCCAGTATTTGGTATCGATGATGTGCAAGTCGTGGCGCTGGTAGTAGCGTTTCCCGCCCCAGATCACCGCATCTTTATCCCACGGCACCAGCCCTTTGATTTGCAGATTCAGCTGACGCAGGCCGAACTGCGCGTCGTCGTTAACGGTGCTTTCATCATCATTTGAGCCGTCGGAAACCATGCTGACCATGGAGTCGACATAAAAACTCACATCGTCCTTTTTGTAGACTTCACTGCCCAGTTCGACTTCACCGTAGGTGTCGTCTTCGTTGCCCAGACGACCGACTTTATTTTTTTGGAACTGTTCTAAGCTGCCACTGCCGGAAACACCCAGCCCTGAACGCAGATAGCCATGAAAATCAATATCGTTTGCCACTGCAGGGCCTGCCGTGATGGCGAGGGAAACCGCCACAGCCAGAGTGCGTAAGTTGTGTTTCATTCTTTTTCCTTATGATTGTATGACGTTCACATTTACGGAATCTATAAGATACCCAGAAACAATAATGATCAATTTTACACATCCTGAATTGTGATTTAGATCCATAACTTGTGGTGTATAAATAAACGGGTAGTGATTTAAATCACAAGATTATGCAATGTTAACGTATAACTTATGCAGTGCCTGGCTCGCCAGATTGAACTTTTAGATGAGATCCCGTAGTTTGAGTCGATTGATGTGGGGGTAAGCTACGTTCACAGGTTCCAGGCAGGGAAAGAGAATGAAATCGAAAAGTTCGACATTAGAAGATGTTGCCCGCTACGCCGGCGTGTCTTATCAGACCGTTTCGCGGGTTTTGAACAAGTCCGCCAACGTCTCTGACGCCACCCGTCTGAAAGTCGAGCAGGCAATTGAAGTCCTGCGTTATGTACCTAACCGTCTGGCACAGCAACTGGTCGGCAAACAGAGTTTCACGTTGGGGCTGGTGACCACGTCGCTGGCACTGCACGCGCCTTCGCAGATAGCCGCCTCCGTCAAAAAATACGCGCATCAGGCCGGTTATCAGGTGCTGATTTCGATGATTGACGAAGACGTCAATCAAAGCATTCAGGACTCCATCAACGAGCTGAAATCCCAGCGGGTAGATCGCGTGATTATCAACATCCCGCTGGAAAGCGCCGAAGCGGAGCTTATCTACGAGAACAATCGCGATATTTTGTGCCTGTTCCTTGATGTCGACCCAACCAGCACGGTGTTTAACGTCTGCTTTAACCCGGCGGACGGTTCGCGCGCCAGCGTCGAATATCTGCTGGAGTTAGGTCACCGGGAGTTCGCACTGCTGGCCGGGCCGGAGGATTCGGTATCATCGCGCCTGCGCCTCAGGAGCTGGCAGGAGACGCTGACGGAGAACGGGTTACAGCCGGTGACGGTTATCCATGGCGACTGGAGCGCGAAAAGTGGCTATTACAATGCGCTGCACATGCTGCGTGAGACGCCACAGTTTACCGCGATGCTGGTGGGGAATGACCAGATGGCGCTGGGCGTTATCAGTGCGCTGCATCAGCACAACGTCGCTATCCCGCAGCAGGTGTCGATCGTTGGCTACGATGACACCTATGACAGCGCGTTCTTCCATCCGGCGCTCACCACGGTGTCGCTGGATCTGGATTTGCAAAGCAAAGAGGCGGTTGAACGGCTGCTGGCCACGAAGAATGACGTTACGGTCTCCAAAGTCTTACCGGCAAAGCTGGTTGTGCGTAATTCCACCCGCGCGCCGGGTGGGCAGGACAAAGATCTGAACCAGATCGCCGATCAGCTGGATAAACTCGCTTCGCAGTTGCGCGGCCAGTAGGAAACGGTTTAAATCCTCAGACTTTTAAAAAGACAAAAGGAAATGAAGGAATGACCTTATGGCAGTGTTATTTGCAGGGCTGGAAAGGCTATGTGAAATTTGCGGGCAGGGCGACCAGAAAGGAATTTTGGGTCTTCACGCTGGGTAATATTGTGTTGATGATTTTGCTGGTGATGGGCACCATCTCTTTCTTCTCCATGGCGGGCGATCCTTACATCGGCGTGCTCTATGCCGGAATGGCGTACAGCCTTTTCGCGCTGGTACTGGCGCTGCCTCTTCTCGCCGTCGGTATCCGCCGTATGCACGATATTGGCCGCTCCGGGTGGTGGTTTGGCGGCGTCTATCTGGCGGGCGTCATCTCGCGGATGCTGAATATGATCCTTGTCCAGTATGCCTCACCCGAAACTTACGCCGTGATGAACGTGGTGCTGGGCATTATCCTTGGCTGGATCCCGCTACTGGGGATTATTTACCTTTGCTGCCAGAAATCTAAAACGTCGGTGGATTTGCAAAAGCCGGTTATTGCCGAATAAGCCTTCCTGAAACGGGAGTTTGCGGCGGTGTTCGCGGCAAACTCCTCATCTTTACTATTGCGTCCTCTTCGACTTTGGATACTTCCACAGCCAGCGGCCGCTGGCCATGCGCCAGTAGAAGAACACTCCGCGCACGATCCAGTCGAGGAACATCCCAAGCCAGATACCTACGACGCCAAAGCCAAGTACGATCCCGAGGAAATAGCCGACCACAATACGACATCCCCACATGCCCACCATCGACACGTACATGGTGAAACGGGCGTCGCGCGCGCCTTTCAAACCGGCGGGCAGAACCCAGGATGCTGCCCAGAACGGCATAAATGCGGCATTCAGCCAGATAAGGATTTTGACCACGTCAATCACGTCTTCTTCATTGGTGTAAAAGCGCGCCAGCAGGCCAGCGAAGGGCACAGACAGAAACGCCAGTACGCACAGTCCAAAGGTCGACAGCCAGAAGATGTGGCGCAGCTGGCGTTCGGACTGGGCGATTTGTCCTTTGCCCAGCCGCGTACCGACGATAATGGTCGACGCCGAGCCCAGGGCGTTTCCCGGCAGGTTGATTAAGGCCGCGATGGAGAAGGCGATAAAGTTACCAGCAATGACGTTGGTGCCCATTCCGGCGACGAAAACTTGCGTCAGTAATTTTCCGCCGTTGAACAGCACGGATTCAATACTGGCGGGAATGCCGATACCGAGTACTTCGCGCAGAATATTGGTATTGAGCGGCAGGAAGTAACTTTTCAGCGAGATTTTGAGTGAGGGATTAAAGCCGACCATCAGCACCGCGATAACCGCTATCGCACCGATGTATCGGGCAATGGTCAGGCCGAGACCTGCGCCGATAAAGCCCAGACCGTTCCAGCCGAAACAACCGTAAATCAGCACGCTGCTGATAACCAGATTGAGGATGTTCATGCCGCCGTTCAGCAGCATCGGAATTTTGGTATTACCGGCACCGCGCAGCGCACCTGAGCCAATCAGCGCAATGGCCGCCGCCGGATAACTCCAGCTACTCATTTGCAGATAAGATAGCGCCATCTCTTTGACTTGCGGTTCGGCGTTACCGGCGATCATGTCGATAATCACATGTCCAGAAAACTGGAGTACGATCGCCAGCAGCACCGCAAAGACGGTCATGATCGCCAGCGACTGACGCGCCGCAGCGCGGGCACGTTCGTGATCGAGTTTACCCAGGCTGAAGGCGACCACCACTGTCGTGCCGAGATCGACAGCGGCGAAGAACGAAATGATCACCATGTTAAAACTGTCTGCCAGCCCAACGCCCGCCATCGCTTCTTTGCCCAGCCAGCTGACCAGAAACGTACTCAGGACGCCCATCAGCAGAACGCAGGCATTCTCGAAGAAAATAGGCACAGCGAGGGGCGTGATTTCACGCCAGAACAGGGTGCGGTAAGAACGCCGTTTCGGATACCAGGGCGTGCGCTCGATGGCTTTGCGCAAAGAGACGATGACGTTTTGCAAGAGAATTCCAGATGGCAGAAAGTAGAACAGCGTTTTAATTTATGATGGTAAAAGACTCTGCATTATGCAAAGTCTTTTTTAAGAAGCGGGGTAATTAAAGTGTTAAAAAACAATTATCGGAAAGGGGGTTCGTTAAAGGTACGTAATTTGCGTGAATGCAGATGATCGCCCTCGGCGCGCAGCAGATCGATGGCACAGATACCGATTTGCAAATGCTCCGAGATTGCCCCTTCATAGAACTTGTTGGCCTGACCCGGCAGTTTGATTTCGCCGTGCAGAGGTTTATCAGAGACGCAGAGTAAAGTGCCGTACGGCACGCGAAATCGATAACCCTGTGCGGCGATGGTCGCACTCTCCATATCCACGGCCACGGCGCGGCTGAGATTAAAACGCAGCGCCGAGGCGGCGTAGCGCAGCTCCCAGTTACGGTCATCGGTCGTCACCACCGTCCCGGTGCGCAGGCGCTGTTTCACTTCCTCACCCGGCATGCCGCTCATCTTTTTGGTGGCGTCATAGAGCGCGCGCTGCACTTCGGCAATGCTTGGGATAGGGATATCCGGCGGCAGGACGGCATCAAGAACGTGATCGTCACGCAGATAAGCGTGGGCCAGAACGTAATCGCCGATGGATTGAGTTTCGCGTAATCCGCCGCAGTGACCAATCATCAGCCAGACGTGCGGACGTAATACGGCCAGATGATCGCAAATAGTTTTGGCATTCGCCGGGCCGACACCGATGTTCACGAGTGTTATCCCGGCCCCGTCGCGTGCAATCAAATGATAGGCGGGCATCTGATGTTTTTTCCACGCCAGATCTGAAACGGCCTGTTCCGGATAGAGCGTGTCGGCGGTAATAAATACGCTGCCCGCACAGGCCAGCGCTTCGTACGGGCTGTCGGGGTCGGCAATCTGTGCGCACGCCCAGCTGACAAACTCATCCACATAGCGGGTGTAGTTGGTGAACAGCACGTATGGCTGGAAATGCTCGATTAGCGTGCCGGTGTAGTGGCGCAGACGTGCGAGGGAGAAATCAGCGCGCAGCGCGTTAAAATGCGAAAGCGGAAAGGTATCGCCGGGATAATACAAGCCGTCGGCGGTTTCATCGCCAATTTGCGAAAGCTCTGTGGTGGGGAAATGTTTTGCCAGCCCGGCACTCATTGAGCGGTCGAGCATCAAATCCGAACCGTCGATGACGTAGGAATAAGGGATCTCCTGCTGCGACGGCACGACCTCAATCACCGCATTGTATTCTTCCTCAAGCAAAGAAAGCTGCTCGATGAGATAACGGTGGAACAGCTCGGGGTGGGTGATGGTGGTGGCATAACGTCCGGGGTGAGAAAAGCGGCCATAGGCGCGGGTCGGATTTTTAGCGGGCGTCACGCCGTCCCAGCTCACACGCAGTTCCGGGTAAACGAACAATCCCGCTGCGCGCGCAGCCACGTCCGGCAGCGTGCCCTGAACGATGAAATCTTTAATCGCATCCCGCAGTGCCGCGACCGAGTTATTGTACATCTCTTCGAGTTTATCAATCGCCTCTACAGCGGTAAGTGACTTGTTATCCATACGCTTTTCCTTTTTTCTTCGTTCATCATCAGGTCACTCTAAATATGGCGGGTCTGGCCGGTGACGCCAATGTTTAATTGATGCTGAAGCGGTGAAAATTACGCTGCGCGGTATTCAGCCCCTGCAATCTGGCATAGCATCAAAAATTACAGGTATAATCCCGCACATTATTCAACGGATTTAGAAACGAACATGACAAAACTGACTTTACAAGAGCAACTGCTAAAAGCGGGATTAGTGTCCAGCAAGAAAATGGACAAAGTTCAGCGAACGGCGAAGAAATCACGCGTTCAGGCCCGTGAGGCCAGAGAGGCGGTGGAAGAGAATAAGAAGGCGCAGCTTGAGCGTGATAAGCAGCTGAGCGAACAACAAAAACAAGCGGCCTTATCGAAAGAATATAAAGCGCAGGTGAAGCAGCTGATTGAAATGAACAGAGTCGATATTTCAAAAGGCGATATTGGCTTTAACTTCACAGACGGCAATTTAATCAAAAAAATCTTTGTGGATAAGACAACTCAGGCGCAGCTGATCAGTGGCCGTCTGGCTATCGCCCGTCTGGTGGTTGAAAGCAGCGGTGAGAGTCAGTACGCGATTATCCCCGCCAGCGTCGCGGATAAAATTGCCCAGCGCGATGCAAACAGCATTGTATTAAACAGTGCGCTGAGTCAGGAAGAGCAGGATGAAGAAGATCCGTATGCTGACTTTAAAGTGCCTGATGATTTGATGTGGTAATCAACGTTTTCAGAACGGGCTGTCATTACGGGCAACCACCGGCTCATCGCTGACCGGATGCACAAAATGCAGCTCACTGGCATGCAGCATCAGCCGCGGTGTCCGCTCCGTCCCCGGCAGCAGGAGACCGCCGTACAGGTCACAGCCTAAAATAGGGTGGCCGAGTTGCTGGCAATGGATGCGCAGCTGGTGCGTGCGTCCGGTTTCCGGGGTGAGTTCTACCCGCGTCAATGGCAGTAACGTCCCGTCTTCCCGCTCATGATAAATCCGCTCAGCGACCCGATACCGGGAGCGGGCGGGTTTGCCGTGGATTGCGCAAATCGACATCAGCGGAAACAGCGCCGGGTCTTTGGCAATCGGCGCGTCTATTATTCCTTCGTCGTCATCCAGATGTCCGCACAGCAGGGCGCTGTACATTTTGGTCACCGTGCGGTTGCTGAACTGCTGGCAGAGTGCGGCATTTATCGCTTTGTTGCGGGCAATCACCATTAATCCGGACGTACCGAAATCAAGACGGTGGACAAGCGTACAGCCGGGGAACAGCTTTACCAGCCGGTAATGCACCGAATCGAGGTTTTGCGGATTCTTCCCTGAAAGGCTGAGCAGCCCGGAGGGCTTGTTGATAAGCAACAGGTGCTCGTCCTGATAGAGAATGTCTATCTGGTCATGGCACGGCGGGGCAATAAAAGTATCGATAATTGCTGACATCAGACTGGCCGGAAGGAAAGTGGGTGGCGGATGAACGAATTTTATGCCGGGTG
>Ga0302174_10000111_pt1 | contig 38996 bp, 52 predicted proteins | sample I_Fen_N3_2_FD_198789 | JGI IMG/M metagenome (GOLD analysis project Ga0302174, IMG submission 198789) | Peat permafrost microbial communities from Stordalen Mire near Abisko, Sweden - I_Fen_N3_2 | ecosystem: Environmental > Terrestrial > Soil > Wetlands > Permafrost | place: Sweden: Abisko... | reverse complement strand
ACGCCTTTAATTTATCGGCAATGCCGTCAAACTGGGTTTTAATGCTGGTCAATACGCTTTCAGCCTTGGCATAAGCATCGCTGACATCTTGTGTCGCGTTGATGAGCTTTTGTTGCCATTGGTAGCGCTTGTCGAGGGCGTCTATTTCCTGCTGGCGCTTGGCATTTAACGCCGCCAGGGTACGGCCTTGGGCTTCCATTAGGGCTATCTCCTGGTCTTTTTTGAACTTGGCAAGGCTCGCCTGTGCCGAGTAATACGCATCGGCAGCTGTGCTTAATTTAATGAGCATGGCATAGCGCTCAATATTGGCGTGGTTGGTCATGTCCAACGACTCCAGTAATTTGCGATAGCCCTCGCGCGTCGTGGGCAAGGCAAGGTCAACTGTTTTCAGCGCTTCGGCCAGTTGTTTTTGTTGCCTGATGGCTTTTTCCCGGTCGCCGTTGAATTTGTCGAGATAGACGCCAAATTGGTCTTGGAACTCTTTAAGCCCCCCGGCAAAGGTCACGATACCATCGGCAATCGCCAGGGCATCACGGCCAATGGTTTGCTTTGAAACTGAAAAGGCATCCTTGACGACCGCCACTTCAGCAACCACCCGGACGGCGGTCTCCAACATGCCTTCCCCGAGTTGCTGGTATTTACCAATGATGTCGCCAAAGACACTGGTGGCCATGCGGTCCATGGCGGCGCTAATGACGTTATTAAGCTTTTTAGCGGCCTCTTCGCCGGTCAAGCCTTTTAAATCAAGGGAGATGGACGGGATAACCGCTTGCCTTAGTTTTCCCTCAAGACCCTGGCCTAACGCTCTTGATAAACCCAACATGGTATCGCCAATGCTGGCAAATATGTCATTAATGCCTTTGGCAATGCCTGAATCCAGTTGGGAAAGTTGCAGTTGGTAGGTGTAGGTTTTTTGGCCGCCAAAGAATCCGCCGCCGTGGCCGGTTTGGACTACATCGGCTTGCCGTGACCTGACGATTGCGCCCGCCAGGATATCCCCAAAGGCGATAGGGTCTGTCCAGATCCCCGTGGCAATGGTGTTAACGTTTTTCTTATTGGGTTCAAACGAGGTTAAGCCCCCGGCTTTAAACACATTGGCGATGGTTTGCTTGATGGCGTCGGTCAGGTTTTTAATACCGTCGTTGATGCCCATTAACTCGACGTATTGCGCGGCGTTGATGTCGTTTAAAAGCGTGAGTGAGTTGTTGATGCTTTCCGAGAGTTTAAGCGGGTCGCCTAGAGAGGTGCCTCCGCCTGCGGTGGCGGCTTTTTGTTCCGGCGTCATGTCCGCCGCTTTGCTTGTGCTACTGCCACCGCTGGCAAAACCCAAGGTTGCCATCACCGCCAACATGGCCGCAACCCCGGCAAAGCCTGCCCAGCCTGACTGGGCGAACATTTGCGCCGCGCCTGCCGCAACGCCGGTTTCTGTCGTTGTGAAATTAGACGCCATGGTAGCGGCGTTCATAACCATCTGGGCAGCGGCCAGCCCTTGTGACAAGGTGTTAAAGGCTTTGGCGGCGGTACTGCGCTCGTTGAACATCGATGCTGCACCGGCTGAAATCTGGCGAAGGCCAGTGAGCGTTGAATTTAGGTTGCCTTTTTCAAGCGTTGCCTCGTCTTTTGACAGCTTTATTTTATTTTTCTGGTAATCAATGGCCTTGGGGTTGGCCTCGTTTAATTTCTGCATCCGGGCATTTTCGGCCAGCGCCACGGTGTTTTCCGTGATGGAATTAACCATCAGGTCAAAAGCTCCCGCCATGGCATTGATACCGCCCAGAGCGCCATCAAATACCCCAGATGTGATAGCGCCCAAGTCGCTGGTTTTAACCTTGGCCTGGTCTAAGGCGGCAACATAAGACTTTAAGGCGTCGGCATCCTTGGCGATACTGGCTGTTTCTGACGTTTTGGCGATATTCTTGTCATATTGCGCCATGATGGGCGCTTGTTGGTTGGGCGCTATGCCGCTAGTGGTTAATGTTAGCCGATAATAATCCCGTGCCGATAGGGTGAGTTGGTTGTATTGGCTGACCAGGGCGGCCATTGCGTCGGCTTGGGTCTTTTTGGCTTTGGCATCCTTTTCGTTGTTTTGGTTTTCAGCGGTCAGTTGTAATAAATACAGCTTTTTTTCTTCCGACAGATTCTTAAGCGCGCCCGATTGTACTTTGTATTCCATCGCCGCCGTGGCGCTGGTGTCCGCTTGAGTGGCTTTGGCTTCCAGTAGGGAGGCCACTTGGCTTTCATAAGCGGATTGCAGGCTTTTAACGGCTTGCGCTTCTTCCCGTGCCGCGTCTGAAATGGCTTTAGCCGCTGCACTGTGTACCTTTGAGGCGGCATGATGAGCGCCAGCAGCTTTAGTGTGTGTTGTGGCGTTGGCTTCTATCTGTTTTCTAATTTCAAGCGCATCCGCTGTCGCTGTCGTTTGTTTTGTAGCGCTGCTAGCGTCTGTATAGCCTGGTGGCTTTGCGCGTCCGGTCAAGTCGATAACTTGCCCGTTGTCACCTGCCCCGCCTGACTTTATCAGACCTGTTAATTGACGCCATTTCGCCATTAATGAGCCGACGGCAAGTCCTAAATCTTCCACGGCGATGGCAATACCTGTTAAAACAGGGGTTAAGACATCAGCGACAGGGGTTTCGATCACTTTAACTAAATTTGTCCAGGCGTTTTGGATGTCTGAATATTTTGCCGTTAGCGTGCTTCCTGCATCTTCAGCCGCGCCTTGATATTGTGCCAATGAACCGACCAGGATACGTCCAAACATTTCAGAAGTGACTTGGCCTGCTGCCACGACGTTTTTAAAATCCCCTACGGCTGATTGTCCGGTATAGCCTGCGGCTTCTGCAATTTTCACCATTAGTCCAGGAATAGGCTCAGTGACCTGTTTCATTTCCTCCCATTGTAGCGTGCCAGAGCTTAATGCCTGGGTAAGCCCCACCATTGATTGCCCTAATTGTTCTGAACTTGCCCCCGTTCGGCTCTGTGCGTTGCTTAATCCTTCAAGAATGGCCGCACTTTGTTGACGGGATATAATCCCCGTTTGCTCTATCGTCAAAAGCCTGCTAAAAGAATCCGTTAAGCCGATTAAATCCTTATGGTGTCGGTTGGATACCTCTGCCAGATAGGCCGTTGCTTGTGTGTAATCATCGGTGCTCTTGGTGAGGCTCCGCATACGGACTTCAAGATTTTGTAACGTCTCAGTAGTTGATATAATACTTTTACCCAACATAGCCATACCAATACCGGCAACAGTACCCGCCATGGCGGCGGCTGATATACCAAACCTGTTGAATGCTGAGGCGCTGGCGTTGGTTGCTGATGTAACTTCCCGTTGCCCATTTGCGAGTTCGGAAAATTGGCGTGAGGTGGTTTGTGCGGCTGCTCCGGTCTGGCTAACGGCGGCCTGAATCCGGTGCAGCTCACCGGTTACTTGAGAACTGCCATCGGCGTGGATAGTAATGCCCAGTACAATAGGTGCTGCCATTATTTTTTTCCTGTTGTCTCGTTGGCGGCTTGTTCGCGCTGCTCATTGATACCGGTTAGGGCGCCGTGCTCGAGAGCCTGTATGTCAACCAGCAAGGCCATTTGTTCCGATTTTCGTTGGCAGTTAAGAGAAATAACCGCAATAACAGCGGTGTAATCCAGTCCGGTCACGCCTTCATAGCCGGTGCGCCATTGTGTTTGCAGCGTGGCAAACAGGCCAATCGCTGCCCAGGCATCAAACCAGACGATAAAATCAGTCGTTCCCGGTTTCTCGGCTAGCCATTCCACGAACCAATCCGGTTTGCCAGCGTGTTGGTTTTCGACACTCTTTGCCAGGCTGGGTACGCCGAAAAATTCCGTATCAGAGAGCGGCTTGTTAGGGGCATAGGGCATCGGTTTTTCAGTAGACGTTACCCAATAATAGCCCGCCGCAGTCAGTTTTTTAAGCGGGTTTTCCGGTAGTCTGCATTGGTAAGTCCTAGCTGGACGCACATAAAAGCATCCGCAATAGGCTGTTGCAGCCAGGGTTCGGCAAGAATGGCGTCGAGCAGTTCGGGCGTGAACTCCATGGGCTGTTTTTTATCGTCCAACAGCGGGCCGATAGCCCGTATATACGGCTTGGCTATTTTCCAGATCGGTTCACGCGCTTCTTTGCTATCATCGCCCGTCATTGCATCGGGGCTGGCCCTTAGTTGCTGGGCAAGCTCTTCCCAGCGCTCGGACATTGACGACCAGAGGTCACGCGGGATGATTTCAAATTCAACATCAAATTTATGCAGTGTAACTTTATCGCCATCCAAGGGCTCTTTAGCTTCCACCGGGATGATACGTGATTCTTTTTTACCAATGACCAGCGCCATAAAAAACCTATTGTAAAATGATGTTTATATCGTTGCTGCCGGTTCCGGTCGGCAATATATTAAAATCCATGCCAAGCATTTGGATTCCGTCTTTTTCTGAATCGCTGGGATTGAGCAATTGCACGGATTTACAAAAAATGGAGATTTGGTTGCCGATCGGGCCGTGGGTAAACGAGACCTGGTTGGTTTGCGCGTTAATAATCGCGCTGTAAAAATCAACCTGGGAAGCTAAAGGTGACCAGATAGATACATTGCCTTTCACCGCCCGGTTTTTGATATAGATCATATCAGCGCCAGGGGCGTCTAAATGCACCAACTCATTACCGAGGTCAAAACTGATTTTATCCATGACCGTATCAGCGAAACCGTTAACAATCAGGTTTTGCGTATTGTCGTAATTAATCGGTAAAGGCTCAACCCACGCGCTTAAGTCAAAGCTGGGGAAGGCCCCATCTTCGTAGCGGTCAACAAGTCCCTTATAGGAAAACTTCATCACGGGAATGGCGTTGTTGTTAAACTCAAACGAGACATTGCCCCGGGCATAAATAAAACTATGCAAAGCGCCGTCTTCATAATAGTAAAAGGTGTTACTGATGTGGTTTGCAGATGACGGCGTATATTTAACGAAGGGGTTAAACGAGAAAACGGTGGTTGTCGTGGGCGCTTTTTTAAAGGCGGGCGTGACCGTTGCAATCTTGCTGGTGCCATTGTAATCAATCACCAGGCGATAGGCTGACAGGGTAAACGCGCCACCCACTAGCGTCAGGAACTTATAGGGTGTTTTAACGGTTACCAGCCGCGTGGTGCCGTTGCTGGCAATGATGGGCTTGATCTCAGTGACCTTAAACGTTGAAGCTGATGTGGGGATCGTCGCCAGTTTTGATGCTAAGGTTGCCTTCCTGCTTACGGTGTCATAAGCGGAAATACGGCGTATTTCTGTAACGGCCCCCGTTGTAATTTTCAAGTCACAGCCAAGGATATTAGCGGAAGCTAAAGAAGCGGGTAGATAGATATAATTAACCGTTGATATAAAGCTTCCTGAGCTGACAATAGTCCCGGAAAAATGCACGACGGTGGCCGCCATGCCGACATAATAATCATCATTGTACAGGATGGTGTAAGCCGTTGCCGCTGCGGGTGCAGAGGGAAAAGCCGAGGAGACGGTGGCTACTTTCGTGGAACCTACGTAAGCCGAAATAGTCCGGGTTTGCCCGGCTATGATCAAGCTCATGCCGGTATAGAAATCATCATCCGCCGAAGCGGTTACGGCCAGGTTTATAGCGGTTGTTGTCGAGGTGCCGACGGTTGACCCCGTTGCTATGTTATCGGTGGCGGGCAGTTTTATCTGTGCCTGGTCGGTAACACCGGGCGCTTGTAATACGCCGGATTGAAATTCCGCGAGGACGGTCATCCCGCAGTAAATATCATCAGTCGCCGAAGCGGCCGTATCCAGTTTGATGCTGTTGAGCGTGCCGCCTTGGGCAGTAGCGCTAATGGCTGTCGCTGAAACGGTTTTTACCATGCCGCAGCCGCGTAAAACAGCATCATAGGCAGGGGTTGTCCCTGGCGTGGGGACGCCTGCTGCATTGCCGCCGGTGGCCAAGGCTATTTCAAAATCCAACTGGCCTTCAGAGGTCGCCACCACTTTTGCACTCGACCCCATGAACGGCTTGATGGTGTTGCGGTCAATGGTTTTCACATCGAGTTTTTTTACGGTCAACGTTTCGACATAGAGGCCGTTTACTGAGGTTGGGGACGAATCAATACCGGGCGTGGTTTCGGCCTTGGCAATTAAAAATCGCTTATTGGTTAGGCGTGGATCACTCATCATCTTCCCCTAATTTGTGTTCATCGTCGGATTCAGCTACGGCTTCGGCTGCATCGTCCGCATCAATCCCGGCACCCTCTTCAGCTTCAACCGGTTCTTGTTCTGTTATATCTTCAATCCCGCTCATGGCTTTACTCCCGATCCAGTTGATTTTATCGTTTCTTGCCTGTCTGTACTTACAGTTTCCATGGCGTCAGGTTGTGCAGTTTCCTGACTGTCAGGTTGTGCATTATTTACGTCAATTTGTACAAGTTGTTCCCCCTCCGTAATTTCTTGGGGTCCATCGTCCAATACATAAGAATCAGTCTTAGCGTCATAGCTGCCACTTTTTCCGGTTTTTTTATAGTCTTCAAAGTTCAAGTTCATTTTTAATCCTAAGCTACCCGAAGATAGCGGCTTGTTTGCCAAAGTTCGCGCCAGAAGTGCAGCCCGTCACGCATTAAAACCAGATCGCCGCCGCCATATTCCAGCGGCGCATAACTGTTATCAACCGTCAAGCCAAGTAACACGCCCCGGATCAGAGTGCATAAGGCTTCGCTTTCGTCTGAATTAACCCCGCCCCGGGCATCCTGCACATTGCGGGTCACGACCAATACGCCCAGCGTTTCCATGCTCAGTTGCGAGATTGTGCTAATCGCGGTATTGGGGTTAACGGTTACTTTTTGCCTGAACACATAACAACCCGGCGGCGTGACAGCATTCGCCAATACGGATTGGATACCCGCCGCCCCGCCCACGTCTTTAAATTCATGGATTGCCAGCCGGATGGTGTCTTCAACCAGCGCCCTTAGCATCATTAATAATTTTCCACGGCAACCGGCGCATTGCTGCTGATTAAGATACCGCCCATGGCTGATGGAATCGGTTCCCCACGGCTATCGGGGGCCAGTTTTATCGTCCCGTTAGCGACCATTTTTAGATAAGCGATAGCACTGTCATAACGGGCCTTTACGGGCTCATTCATTTGGTCGTCGTAACAATAATACCTGACAATATCGCCCGCCAAGCGGACAAAATTAGCCGGTACATTGGCTAACGGCAGGCTGTAAGCGCCCAGGTAGCCATTGATTTCCGAGTCAGCGTCGCTTATTAGCTGCATCAACACCGCATCGTCAATGTCCCCGCGTCTGTCCCTATCCGTGCGCTGGATGAGTTCAGCCACGCCAAACCGGTCAATCAGGTTTTGTTTCGTGCAATAGCTCATGTTTGCAAATGAGGTTGTTAGCCAGTAACACCGAGGCCGCCTGTTCAGACAGCACTATTTTATCTTGCGGCTGATAGCTAAAGCCGTCATGTTGCAGGGGTTCTATTACCCGATACTCAGTATCAACGGGTTTATGGGTTTTATCGGCCATTTAAGCCACCGCCGCAGAAATCAGATAGCCCGCGTTCACGCAACTAAGGACCGGTTTAACCGCATCGGATACGTCATAGAGCCAAGACCGCGTGGTATAGTCGTAATGCGGCGTTTCTACAAAGGGATAGCCAGATAGCTGGTAGGTATAGCCGTAAGTCGGCCTCCCCATATCGGCCAGGCCGCTTTGTTCGGTATAGGCCACAATGACGAATTTTCCCCAAATATCGGAGAAGGTGCCCGCCTCATCGGCGCTGATGGCATCGCCTACCACGACCGTGGAAACGCCGAACAGGGAGGCTAACAGTTCAGGTGTAGGCACATCACGACCGGTATATTTAATACGATCAATAATTTTAGGGTGTTGCACCATAGACTTAAGCACGGCTGCACCTAGAACGACGGTGTTGGCGCGTTGTCCTACGGCCTGGCGTACTGCATCTTTTGCCACTTCAATATCTTTGAGGGGGTCGGATACGCCGGTGGTCAGGTCGCTCCATTGGCTGGTGCCTGATAATGTCGTCTTGTTAGCGGCCTGATAACTGCCTGCGGTCGTTGCCAGTGTCGCCTGGTCAATTTCCAGCCGCAATTGCATAATATCCTGGACGGTGCGCACGGAGGCAGACGCCAGGTTAATACCCGGGACGGCTTGCGCTTCTTCCAGAAGTTCAATCGGAACGACAGCGGATAAGGCGTGGTCAACAATACCATAGGTTTGTGAGCCATAGCCGATAGAAATCCGCTTGACGGCGGTTCCCGGCGCCCGTGCCGTATCAAAGGTCATAAAGCTTTCTTTTCCAAACTGGATAATTTTTCCGGCGCGTTGGGTGACTGGAACGGAGGGGAACAAGGCGCTGCCAATCAGGGCCGAGTTTTTATAGCCTTGGGCAACGGTTGATAAAATCGGGTCGATAACCCGCGTTGCTGAGATAGTCATTTGAGTCATGGCGGTTCCTTATGCGGCGATGGGCAGCAATAAAATTTCGATAAATTTTCCGGTGCCTGAAGCGGCTTGCAGGGCAATCCCTACTTTAGCGCCTGAAGTCGCCCAGGTGATGACTTTGCCGGTGCCATCCACTTTTAAGGTGTCGCCTGCGGTGATAGCCCCGCCTGCCTCGCAAACGGTGGTGCCAAGGACATCGACGGGGACTTTATCACCCGACACGGCGGCGGTTCTGACGACGCCCAACACAGCGGCATCGGCGGAAGGGACAGCGCCCGCGAAAGTGATAAAGCGTTCGGCCACCAGGGTGGCAGAGGCTGCGATGGTTAGCGTTAATAGGGGAAAACTTTGCTTGCTCATAATTGCGCCTCAACCGCTAATATGGCGGCTTCATAAGTGGTGTTATGTTCAGATTGGTAGTTTTTAATTTTGGTATGTAAAGCCACCGTTTCAGGGTCAATTGAATAACCTGTCGGCGTTTTAAAGGCGCTTATTGTCCGGTCATCAGGCCCTATCCCATTTGTTTGCAGGCCACTTAAGGCGGCAATAGGACGGGCAGTATCCAGATAGGTCGTGAGTGCGGCCAGGTCTGTGCTGCCTAATTTTTCCGCCCAGACTTTTTGCGCGGGTAACAAGCGGCCATCGGCTAGGGCAGGCTCAATCATCTGACGGATTTTATCGCCTTGCACTGTAGCCAGTAACGCGGCATATTCGCCTTGCAGGGCTTGCATTACTTCAACGGGCACGAAGCTTGACACATCTGGCAGGTGTGCGGACAGTTCTTCTATCCGGTGGGTTTGCGCGCTTAAATAAGCGGCCAGGCCTTGGGTCGTGTCTTCGGGTGTTGAGATAAGGGTTTTGAGTTTTTCCAGCTCAGCTAGCACCTCATCAAGCGTTGCTAACGTTGGAAGGTTGAGTAAATATCGCAGGCGTTCAAGCAGTTCGTCTTGATCCATGGTGATGTCCTGTTGTAGTGAAACGTGAAAATGTGCGGCGGCAAGATCGTTCAAGCCATCAAGCGCGGGATAGTTGACCAGGGCGGCCATCAGCAGGCCGGTGACTTCGCCGGTACTTGGGTTGAAGGTTAAAACCGGGGAGATGTAGCGGTATTCTTTGGACTCAATGGCTTGGGTTGCGGCGGCTGTCCATTCGACATTGGTGGCATAAAGACCGTCATCAGACCGCCATTGCAGGGCTGAGAACCAGCCTGCGGCGGGCGCTTGTTGGCCGTTGGTTTTACTGTACAAGGTCTGGTGGTCGTAATCGATCAGGTAATTGTCTTGCTGGCTGGCACAAGCGCTAAGCAATGCACCGGCGCTTTGGTCATTCATCAGCCAGCCGGATAGTCCGTGCGGGCGTCCGTCCTTGGCTTTGAATTTACCTGATGGAAGTAGTTTAATTTCGGTAGGCACAGAACCGCCCAGCTCAATCAGCCGTGCAGAAAGGGCAATGGATACCGGGGGTGTTTTACTCATGGCAAGATGGTAGCGCCATGGGCGGGGCAATTGTAAGGTGAAATGTTTCACCTTAAACCTGCTTTAACTAAGGACTATGATAAGTTAACCTAATTTAACTAAGGAAACTGGGTGAAAGCGGCTAAATTAAATCTTCCAGTTATTGAAAAAGGGGCGACGTGGCGGCATTCACTCATCTGGAATGACAGCAACGGCCAGCCCATTAATTTAACGGATTGCACGGCTAAAATGCAAGTTCGGGAAACTGTGGAATCGGCTTCGTTTTTACTGGAGCTCAGCACCGAAAACAACCGGATTACGATTACCCCATCCATTGGAAAAATGGACTTTTACATAGCAGCAGCCGATACCGATGCGCTAATCGGTGCAGGCGGTTTATATGATCTGGAAATTTATTTTTTAAATAGCGATACCGTGCGCCTGTGCTACGGTGTAGTTATGTTTAGCGAGCAAATAACGAGATAACCCTATGTCTTTTTTTATTACCCCCGTTATTGATGTTTTAATATCGTCTGAGCAGGGGCCACCAGGACCACCAGGACCACCAGGGGAGGCTGAAACTTCGGTAGTTTCACTCTCTGATAGTGACAATGATGTGGTGTTAAATGCCCAGGGGCAGTCTAATTTTTCGATAAGACTCACTAAAAACCATGTTCTGTTAAACCCTGTAAATCTTGGCGATGGCAGGTTAATTAGAATAGCGTGTACACAAGATTCAGTCGGTAAGAGGCTATTAACCTACGATACTTCTTACCGATTCCCGAAGGGGGCGGCGGCCTTAAGCACTGAGGCGGGTGCATTGGATTTGATAGTTTGCTACTACGACGGCGCCTATCTACTCTGTACACTGTATAAAGGGTTTGCTGCCCCGGTAGCCTATACCCCAGGGACTTTCGATTTTTCCGCCATGCAAGCATCGGGCTTAACAGCACTTATATAAAAGGAAAATACTCATGCCAACTTCCATACAAGTCCTTGACGCCACGGGAACCCCTCAAACGATCAACACAAACCCGGCTTTAGGCCAGGCGTTGGCAAATGCCAGTATTCCGGTTGTGCTGGCTTCCGACCAAGGGGCGCTGCCGCTAGCATCGGGCGCGTCAACCTCGGCCAAACAGGATACCGGAAATACATCGATTGCCAGTATTGATGCAAAAACGCCCGCTTTAGTTACCGGACGAATCCCCGTTGATGGGTCAGCCGTAACGCAACCTGTTTCAGCCGCGTCCTTGCCGCTTCCTACGGGTGCCGCCCGGGAAACGGGCGGCAATCTGGCTGCCATATTAGCCGCCCTGGAATCTGGATCATCGACTGCTTTACTAGCAGGTGAGTTACATATAGGTTCAGTATCAGGCCAGAGTGCGTTAGTTTCCGCCAGTTATGCCCGGCCTGCCAATACGGATTATTATACGGCGCTTGATGTTTTTTCAAATTCAACATCTGCGCCCGCATTGTTATCATTCACTAATATTGCACGCGTTAACGCGGGCTCAGGTTATATCGTTAAAGCGCGGTTAGTCACTGACCAGGCATCCAATGCGTCCCGGTTCAGATTGCATTTATTTCATACAGCCATTTCACCGATTGCTGATAATTCGCCCTTTGCATCCCTGTATGCGAACAGGGCCAATAAAATAGGCTTTATTGATTTTGATGCAATGGGTGCGGAAGGCTCTGGGTCTGATTGTGCGGAATCGAGCAATTTTTCAACCCGTTTAAAATTCGTGTGCGCAGCCGCATCACGCAGCCTTTATGGCATTTTGGAGGTCCGTGATAATTTTACGCCGACCTCGGGGCAATCAATTTTTGTAGAACTAACGGCAGAAATAGACTGATTTTATGAACCCTGCAACCAAACAGCTTATAGTAACTACGCCACGTACTAAGCTCTTTTCATTTGATGAGATAGGCTCCGGTTTTGGCGGTCCCACTGTTATTAATAGTGGGAAATTATATTGGCTTGCCTTAAATGGAATGGCTGTTTCCGCATGGATTGGCAGAATCAAGGGTACTTCCTGTTCAATTAAAGTCCGCAATGCCGGGGATGATTATTCATCCATCATGGTCAGTGTCGATGGCAAAAAGGCGGTCTCTGCTATTCCCTACGGAAGCGGCGACATTCATTATTTGTTTAAAGACCTGGAAGACACGCTGCATACCATCGTTGTCATGCCGGGCGCAGGGGCTTATTATCAATATTTTTCCATAACTGACCCGGCCATTTTTGCAGTCACCGGTGCAAGCCCTGAAATCATACCGGCCAATACGATAATTTCCGCAGGGGATTTTCAGGCCAATACGGTCCAGTCCGGGTTTTTTGAAAGTTATAGCCAAGGTGGAAACACGCAAACGGGAACGGTTCCGGCAACCCTGTTAAGCCGTGATTACGGTGGCGGAAATCCGGGCGGTTGCAGCACGATCTGCTTTAAAAGCGACGCTAGCCACATGATCATAACCTCAAACAGCCATTGTTTGTTTGTGTGTATAGATGGAACCACTACCACCCGCTATGGCACTGAAAAAACCGGGGACAATACCAATAATCTGGGCGCAACTCCCTTACCCTTTCCACTATCCGGCAATACTTGGGATGCTCAGGGGCCGTTCTTTTCAAACTTTTCCGTCTCGTGGACGATTGCATTGCCCCCAGGAACGCATACCTATAACGTCTGGACAGGCGGACTGCCCAACAGTTATAACCTGTTTGTTATCGGCCTGGATAAACCGTTGCTAACCTTGCCGGGAACACCCAAACGTCTGGACCAGTTCGGCGATAGCCTGACCGCCGGGCTTGCGTCAACGTCAATGGGCGAAGTCGAGACAATGAGAGTCGCGGCCTATTACGGTTATGCGGGTGCGACTTACGGGCTATCCGGTGAAACGATTGGGCAATTTGCAACCCGTCTGCCCAATCTGTTAAACGGCATAACAGCCACCGCCAATGATGTGGCCGTCATTGCCCAAGGGCGCAATGGTTCCAGCACGGATAATCCCTTGAGCGGTGGCGATATAACCGCTTATACCGGCTTTATTACCGCACTGTTGGCGAAAGGTTACGGCAAGGTGCTTTGCCGTGGCATCATCCCGGAACAATCCCCTAACCGTTGGACAGCGAATAATGCGTCCATAGCCGCTATTGTTTCAGGTCTGGCAGACTCCCGCGTTGTCTATGTTCCAGTGACTTCGTGGGCTGACCAATGGGTTTCCTGTGGCGATGGCACGCATCCCGGTGATTTTGGTTATACGCAATGGACGGCGTTGGCCATCGCGTCTTATAACGGGCTAATTTGATTGAATAACCGTATTTCCGGCCACTCAATCAAAACAAAATGATCCCCGATACCGAACTTTTGGACGAGGCACTCCCTGTCGACGCTTATGCTGAAGAATGCCCCCGCTGTGATAATACCAAGCTGGGGATAATGATTACCCTACGGCTGCAATACTGCCCATGCTGTCATACCTGGCTTAGATACGCTAAAGGGTCGCCTAGCAAGATTGAGCAGGGTTATTGACAGCCGCCGGAAACTAAACTAATCTATACCTTAGAGGCTTGATAACCTCATCACAAGCGGAAACCGCACCCGAAAGAAAGCGGTTTTTTTATGTCTACGATTTTAGTTTTGAGTTAGGAGGGTTAGAGAATAACCAATATCTAACGCAGACTTGTGACTGTTATCAACCTCCTAACTCTCCTTCGGGAGCTTTCTTGATAAAAAGCACAGGAGACAGAAATGTCTAATCTAATCGCATTAATTTTGGCAATAATGGCATTAACTGGCTGCTCTGTACTTCCACCAGAAAAAATACTAGCTGATTTTTCTTCTAGTGCTATCGGCTGCCCGTCAAGCGAAATAACGGTATCCAGTTGGGAATATCACAGAAATGCACTTGTAACAGAATATTTCGCAGAATGTCACGGTAAAAAGTTTGTTTGTAACAAGGCAAATGATTACTCACTTGGCAATTTTGCACATACCTATAATCCAGCCACATGCAAAGAAATGTTGAAATAAACAACACACGCATACTGTGATTTATTTATTATGTCACCAGATACCGGTGAATAATATCCAATACCTCACGCTCCCAACTCTCTGGAAGCCCGCCCTCTTGAGTGGGCAAAAAGGCGCGTTGGGGCGAGCCCAAGCCTAGCTGGTGGTACTTGCCATAGGCCACGTTAGTACCAATAATTGCTTCCAGGGCGCTGGCGTTCGAGGTGATGGAGCCTTTTAGCCGTCCAGTGTCATTCAAGGGTTTGGAACTGCCATCTTTACGGGGTTTTTTGAGTGGCAACCAAGGCGAGCCGTAAGGGTCTGCGGCATCGGTAAAGGTCAGGTCTACCAAACTGGCGACGTGTTCGCCGATGTCGGTCATAACCGGTTCCATGTGCGTCAGGCGCTGGCTTAACTGCTGTAAGGCGAGGTCTACGGCGGCGGTTTCTATCTGGATGATCATTGACAATGTGCTGTTTTCAATTTATTATTTAACCCGTAACGATTGATCGACGATGTTGACATCAACCTGATCAGGAACCAATCGGGCAGTGCGCCAGATGTCTAGGCGCATTGCACATTCAATCATTTCGATAAATTAAAGCACCATCGCGCTTTGATTCAAAGTAATCAGAACGAAAGTTTTGATAACCCGTCCAACCTGTCCACACCTTCCCTGTTTGCCTAAAAACGGCCAATACATTCATGATGTCTTTTTTAATCAAAAAGCGCGATAAAAAATAAAGCGCATTATCTTCATATTTACCGGTTTTTAACCATATTTCAGCGGGGTTAAGAATAGTATCTGCGATATGCAGTACGTATTGTTCACGCCCATGCTTGGTTATTTTTGAATCGCCACTTTTATGGTTAGAAAACAATTCATCAGAAACTAATAATTGATGAAGACCTGTTTTAGCCTCAACAATGACCTGCTCATTATAAGCCGCTCCAAACTGCTGCATGAACTGGGTTAAATAAAAACGATCATCCTTGCCCTTGTCGAATACCTGAAAATCAACTTGCTTAGGTGGCGGCATTTCTTTTTGAATATCCAAGCCGACTGACAGCATATTTAAAATATTTTCCCCATCGCCATGGCACCAAATAGGCTTAGTATATCGGCTCTTTCCCCCTGCCGCCAAGGCTGTAAATGTCCCGTTACATTGCGATTGTTTGTTGTTTATCGCCCGTTTAATCCCCTCCATCGGCTCCTTGCCCGGATTATAATCCCAGCCTTTATCTGGCTGCATAGCCTCAAGATCGATGGGCTTGTTTAAGCCTTTGCCATCGCCTGAGCGGGCTTTGGCTTGGGCTTCTGACATCGAAATTAATCGACATCGGCAATTGAAACCTAAGCTTGGGCTGTGGGTATTCCAGAAGGGGTCATCTACCGGCCTGATAATGCCATCGAGGGCAAGGTGGGCTGGTCTGACGCGATTGTCATTTATCGCGTCTAGCATCAAATAAGGCCGCGTGGCTTTTACGGCTTCGAAGCGCTGCCAGCGCCCACGATTGTAATTTGACTGTATGTTCGTCCTGAAAATGGTGTTTAGCCGGTATTTAGGCAAGTCCAGCGTGCCCGATTCAAGGATGTTTTTACGCCAGGTAGCGAGGGATTCACCACTCTGCAGGGCGGCGGCTAGGGAATCCCTGACGACCGTTAACTGGTCAAGGCTGGTTATTCCGGCAATGCTGAAGGCCAGCTGGCGGGCAATGCCCTGATACGCAGCAGAATAATATAATTCTGGTAAAACAACGCCCCTGTTTTGCGCCGCCTTTATGGCCTGAAAAAATGGGGTGTTAAGCGATATTGATAACGGTTCGCTCATCGCCTAACCCGCATGGACATATCCCATCACATCAGCCGCAAACAGGGCTTTAGCCAGCGTATCGCTAAACTCGCTGGTATCGGTATCAACCAGGATAGCAGCCAGCCGTTCCTCCAAATCCTGCGGATCAGTAGCGGCACGGATAGCAGAGGCGATTAAATCGCTGTTGATCGGGCTGCCCTGGGCATTTAACAGACTGTCGGCTAAATCTTCGATGACTTGCTGTTGTGGCGTAAACATGGGCTTAGGTAAGGCCGCTAACGCCGATAAGGCGGGTGTAGGTGCGGCAGTGGGCGCTACCGGTGCGCTAATAACCTCTTCCCCCGCTTCAGGCATCGGGATTTTTAACTTGTCGTAGAAATAGCTGGCGGGGATTTTTAAGCCCATCGCCACCAGTTTTGGAAAAGCATCGGCACAAAGCGCCAAATCAGCCGATTGTTGGGTGTCAAAAGTCCATTTACAGCTAAAATTCAGGCCATTGACGGCAATAATCGCGCCAATTAACTGATTGGTTAAGGTTTCGGCTATCTGTTTGGCATCATGGTCTCTAATCTCGTTACGCACTTCATCATGAATAGAGGCGGTGGCATAGTTGCCATTGCGCCCGGTATCGCTGGTTAAGGTACCACCCAGGATGGCTTTTGAGACCGAGGCCTCGCACCATTGAATCAGGTTTAAAAAGCCCTGGCCTTCGCCGGTGGCTGAATCGACGGTTTTCAAATCATCCTGAGTGCCACCTTCCAGCAAGGCCACGCCGTTTTGGCCCATGGCCTGCAAGGAATATAAGATCGCCTGTTTTTTACCCTCATCCTTTTCGTGATGGAACAAGACCCGAATCGGGACGGCATACAGTTCACAAAAGCGTAACCAATTTTTGGTGGCGAAATTCTTGAACAGATAAGGCAATGCCAAGGCGCGGTAAAGCCCTTGAGTGCCCGGTTCTCCGGTGGTTTTGCTGCTATGCTCGTGGACGATCCAGCCGTATTGGACGAGTTCCACGCCATCAATGGACTGGTTATCCCGTAAACGCAAGTTTTGGCGAGTGGCTTGATCGACGGTAAACCAGCGCGTCGGGCGTGGGTTAAACGTTTTTGGCATCCAAAAGCCGGTAGCATCGCGTCCCCATTGCAGTTCCAGCGCCATGAAGCCGTGGCCGATCGCATTCGCCATATCAAACACCAGGGTCTCAATATCGAAGGTGTCTTTGATCAGCTCTTCCAAATCCATCACCGCCCTTTTCTCCCGTGCGCCTGCGCTGCGGTTGGGTTTAAGCGACCAGTCTAACTGGGCGACGGCCATTTTACGCTTGGTCATTTCCGCATAGATGTGAGCGTCACGCTCTTCCATATCGGTAAACAGCTCGGCTTGTGCTGTCAGGTACCCCGCTTCAGCCTGGCTAAGTAGGTTTAAGATAGCCGTTATACTGGTCGATGGGTAATGCTGCGCTATTTCGCGCTGCATGAGGGGGTTGATGGCTTGTGATTTTGGCGTCATGGTGATTACCAGGCAGTAATGGGCGTAATGGTTGATGTGGTTATGCTGTGTCCGCTTAGGCCTCTGTGTATGATAGGCTCAAGGCTATAACGTATTGCATCGATGCAATGTTGGTCTGCATCCACCAGCTCGGGCAAAATGTCACCACTCAACCTATCTGTTTTATAGCGATAGAGCCGGGATTCTTCAATGGCATGGACGCAACGCGGATGAATGATGATTTTTCGGTAGCTTCTCAGGTGCATCACGCCCTCCTCTACACTGCCCTTGCCCTTGACCGCGCCCCGGATATTAAACCCGGCACGGCGCATATAACTAATCGTTTCAGGGCGGGCACTATCGGCACGGATAACATGGTCTTCTGCACCGGGTACGGTTCTGAATAGCGCCGGCGTGTGGTCGATCTCCACGCCAACACCATAGGCTTCATGTTCGATGTAAAGATAGTCGTCATGTATCCAGCATTTAACCAGCGTGGTGGGGTCGGTGCTAAAGCCCCAGTCAGCGCCAAAGTAGGGGCCGTCCCAGTATTCCTTAGGGATAAATGAATCGATGCTGACCTTGCCCTTGAGCACTTGGGCATCGGACACGCTTTGATACTCACCCAGCCAGACATGGGCGTATTTATCGGGGTCGCGTTGCTGATCCATGATCATTTCATCGCGTAGCACATCAGGGAACCAGGGGTTGTCTGAGTAATTCGCCTTGACAACAATGGCGTCCTTGGGCGGATTTTCCCCGCGTAACAAGCGGTCTATCGGGTCACTGGGCTTGTTGGGGTTCCATGAAAACCACAACTGACTGCCTGGCTTTCTGATGGTGGGCCGTAATAAGTCCAGTGACCGGTTGCTGAGGCTTTGTGCTTCTTCTACCCACGCAATATCATAGCCCTCTAAACTTTTAATGGATTCTGCCGTGTGGTTCTGCATTCCTGAGAAGATGATCTGTCCGCCATTGTGGCATCGTATGACATTATCCAGCACGGTAAACAGGGAGCCTACGCCCATTTGCTCTATTTTTTTTTCCAGCAGGCGCTTGACCGATTCTTTCAAGGATCCCTGTATTTCACGTATGCAGACAGAATCCGTCTTTTTTTGTAAGTGCCTGGCAATCATCATGGTGGCGAAGTGGTGGCTCTTGGCGCTACCCCTTCCACCCCACGAGCCAAGGTAGCGGGCGGGCGCCAGCAAGGGTTTAAAAACCGGCGGATAGCTAATCCTCATTGGATTTTACCACCCACTCGATAACATCAATCTTGATCGGATCGCCATTGGGGCCGCTGTGTTCAGTGGCCAGTTTATCACCATAAAATCTGGGAAACATTTTTGAAGACAACCACTTTCTTGTATCCAAGCGCAGCCGGTCGCGCTGAAAATCACCTGTTGGATTATCAGCAATTTCTAAAAGTTGATCTACCAATGTTTCTGCTTTTTTTTCTCGCGCGCGCGCGTAGTGCTCTGGATGGCAATTTAAATAGTCATAAAGAACCGCCTCACTCACGTTATTTTTTTTTGCTATTTCCCTCATAGGCATGGCTTCGCCTATCTGATTGCAGACTACCTCAATGCCGACTGCATCTAATTTTTTCTTTTTGGCCATAACAATAACCTACCACGACTCAAGCCTGTTAACCCTGTGGTGGACGCCTTCAACTAAACAAATCCAGTTGTGGGCTGTTGCGGTTAGGCTCTAACCCACAGATATTAATTATTTGCCTGTCAGTCAGGTTAAACTTCCTGGCCAGTGTTTTTACCGGTGTCCCGTTGTTTTTGTCGCATTTTATCTGACTATTGCGTGCATCCAACAAGGCGTGGTGGCAACGGGGGATAAACAGATAACAGCCGACATAGAGTGAGTATAGTTTAGTGCTGGCCTCGCTACTGATACCTAAGTAACCCGCCTTGTTTTTAGCAAAAAACAGCGTGCTTCCGCCATGTAGTTTGACCAGCGCCAAGGTGTCCGGTTCGCCGATCAAGGCAATCAGTTCATTAATTGATTTTGGAATCCCCATCATTTTTAACCCGATAGAGCTGACACCGCAAGCGCCCCGAAAATAGCCATGACAAATAGCACGAATACGCCGACTATGACCGCTGCCGCGAAGAGCTTATTACATTTTCGCATGGCTGAATTGAAGGTCATTGACTTGTCAATACCTCCTTTTCAATATCATTAACGATATTTTTAAACACATTCGCAGACATAAACCGTATTAAATTATGGCTTCCACACACTTGAAATTTTACAGCGGTCAAATGCACTGTGTCATTTTGGAAAATCCATTCGACAATCACATCGAAATTATATAAAATCATCTTATGCAGGTGGATTAGCTTATCGGGTTTCATGCCAATTTTTTACCGGCCTGGAAGTCGGCCAGGGTTAGGCCGCCCGTTAGCTGAAAATGGGCACTCTCGCGAAACATTTTGAAACGGCCCGACCATTCAAGCCCAAGTTTCTCGCCTATTATGCCGCATTTGGTAAACAATTCCGCATTGTTCCAAACCGCTTTACCGTGGACTATCGGGCAGAAATCGAAGGCAACCTTGTGGTTATGGAAAGATTGCCCCGGCTTGGCATTGGTGACACGGTTGCCCGGTTTTGTTCTGCCTATCGCGTATAAAGCGGCTTGTTCTTCGTTAGACCGAAAAGTGGAAGTGATTATCACAATAATCCCCTGCTTCTCGCATTCCTCGACAAACTTATGACAAAGCACGGCAACATGCGGCTCTAAATCATTAATATTTCGGCTCATTTATATTTTCCCCCGTATTTTAGAACCCTCAAAAACTAACAGCTGAACGTCCACGCAGCGGTTATTATGAGGGCGGCAATAACAAACCAAATCACCCACTGGTCGAAGCAATAAAGTAGCCAGTTCATTTTACGCCAAGTTTTCCACAGTTTCTGTGTATAACACGTTATTAAACACCGTTTTTCATCCCCTAATTTGTTGACTATAGGACGCTTTTTTCAGATTGTCCAAAGTTTGTACAGTTTTTTTAGTCTTTTTGTGTTTTACGTTCAAAAACATCAGCTTTGGAGATTGCACTTGCAGCCTTTTTTTATGTGCGCCAGCGCGCCAGTGATGGACCCATTGCAGCGCATAACCGCGGTCATATAGCTGGTTATTCCCCTCTTTCCCGATACAAACAGGTGGTTTTGACAACCTATTCCTGAACTGTTGGATCAACTCGTTATAGCTCACGCCGGTGACATGGCACAGTTCTTTGCGGCTGATTAGTACTTCGCTCATTTTGTTACTTTTTCGCTGGTTTTGTCTATATTTTCGCTGCTTTTAGCCGCCCGTCATAAATCCGGTTCGGCGGTAATTTTAACCACGATCTTGCCCTTAAAATCTTCCTGAAAACCGTGATAAAAATAATGCGGTATAAAATTCCGGTCATTCATGCCCAAATATTCTGCTATCGAATCCTGGCCGAATTTCATCATGGCGACACAATTGTCTTGATCGTAAGCATGTCTGCTGGGTGGATAGAAATCGAGGCTTAGATGTACCTTTTCGCCGCCAGGATTGACCAATCCGGCTTCTTTGCACAAATAAAAAACAGCCCGCTTATAATCTTTGCCGGTTTTGGCTTTGATGTACCAGTGGCAACGGCTGTTCGGACTCAATTCCTTTGGGGGCCATGGCAAAACAACCTCGTTGGAAACTAAGGTGTCCATGCTGCTGTGTCCCTGTCTAAATCCCGGTTTGGAATGATGACCACATCGCCCTGAATCGTGTAATGTTTGGTCGTGTCCTTTAGTTTGCATATCTCGGTTGCCTTATAATTTATCGGAAGTTTCAAAGAATACGCTTCATCGTTAAACAGCATAATGTGTATGCCATCATCAAGAGCGACGATGTATAAGCTGTCAGCACCTAGCAAGGTGGCTATTTCAGTGAGGGATCGGATACCTTCAAGGTCGTATTCTAGCCCGTCGGCAAGGATCACTTTACGGATAAACATCGTCAGCAATCCACCAAAATCAAACTAACAAACAATTCTCTGAGGGTTTTTCCGCAACAATGGCCCTCGCCATCGGGGTTAAACAGCCACCAGATACCGTCATTTCTACCGATGTAAAAGCCTTCCAGGAGCCGCGTTTCAAGTAGTTCAAACACAGGATAAAGTTTATCGTCTTGTTCGGTCACACGCCCTCCCCGATCTGCCAAACCACATTCCGGTTATCCATGCGCATCGAGGCCATGCAATACGGTTGATCCTCGAAATTATGGCAATACGTGTATTTTTCGAACGCACAGCCAATACATGATTTACGCTCAATGGCCTGGTATTTAACGCCCTCAAACTCAAAACTGTCTTCAGTCTTCATCGGTGTAGTAACCGTCACGTTTATCGTTGTGCCTGCGGGTGAATAACTGGCTTTTAACCCAGTCTTTTGTCCGGGTTTCTTCGCAATCTGAGCAAATGTAGTCGCCCTGCCTGGCCGTGTGTATTTTTGCCTCAATTTTTGCCATGTGCTTTCCATAGCGGCAATAAAATTCTTTAGCCATAGCAGCAATGCACTTAATGCCGGTAGAACGGGTAGGGGCCACCCTCGCCCGGAAACAGGCCGAAGCAATTAAGCACCGCCAGCAACACCAGCAACCCCACTAAAACCCTGATAAGCATCATAACCGGCGGCGGAAGTGGCAAGAATTGGGCGATTAAAATTTGTAAAACGTAGAGGACAATAATGGCCACGATTACGTAAATAATTAGATAAATAATACATTGTAACATCTTGATTACCTTTAGTTAATTTACTATTTTTTGGGATTACAATTAGACATTATTGGGCTTCCATGGTTCTGCTTTGTTCCGGGCAATGGCGGCGGTGCGCTTATCCTCGCAGTCAGCACAGATGTAATTACCCTGTCTCGAGGTTGGCAAGCGATCAATCTCAAATTTCCACTGACCACAGTAACGGAAAAAAAACTGCGGTTTGCTGGGTGGGCTGTCAGGGCCTAGCATTTTGTGTAACTCCCATAAATCTTTTGTTCTTTCAGCAAATCAATAAACACTTCGCTGACCCATTCCTTTTGCGGGATGGTTTTATCGGCCTCAAGATAGCGGTTTATAAAATAATCCTGCTCTACGCCGCAGCGACGGCAGGCTTCGAGTCCGTTGGCAATCCAAGCCGGATCACGGCTATATTTTTTGGCTAACTCGGCTTCGTTTACCCAACCAAATTTTTCACTGGCCTGGTCAGGTGTCAGTATTTTTATACTGTCCGCATTATAGTTTTCATCACGGATTAACTGAGGCACGATTTCAGGCACGATTTCAACTTGAGTCGCTATCTTTATCGTCGTTTTTTGTTTTCGTGGCGTGGCGGGTATCTCACGTCGCTCTATTAGGTGTTTATACGGCCTATTCGCCTTGTACAATTCAGTTGCTTGCCTAACTCGCTCAATGGCCTCTTCCTGCGTTTGATGAAACGCCAAATGCACGGCGCCCAAACTGCTGGAGTATTGTTTTATCGTGTCGTGATAGTTTACGTTCCTAGGGCGTATTTTAGCTTTCATTTTTTTTATCTCGGTAAAAGATGCTACTTTTTCATTATCGTGTCTTCTAGGTGCCTTCACGTTCGTTAAAACACCGTTTTACTCTCATCTTCTGCTTGCCTTTGCAAAACGACCAAATGCCGGTTGGCTGCCTCGACCGTATTGAGCAACTGCAAATAGTCTTCCTGCTCCAAGCCGCCGAGTCTACGATGCCCGTAGCGTTCGGCTTTGAGCTCGTTCACCCAGTCGACTAGATCACGCAGGATTCGGAGGGTTTCGTTGTGCATGGTTAGATTTCCAATTTTTCACAAAAGCTGGCAAAGTGACTCCGGCTTTTCTCCAGATCAACCGGCCTTTTGTCCGCCTTAAGCGCCTTTTGTTCGGTTAACGCATAATCAGGCCAGCCTGGAAAACCTTTCAGCAATAATCTCTCGTAAATCGGCATGATGGTTTTTATTGCGGTTACTGTCCTCACCGTCCGCAAAATATGCATATCAACCTGGCTGGCTATGCAAAAAATCAACGGATGACCATACCGGGACTTGATACTCCCTGTCTTCCCAGACACGGAGACCAACACATTGACGCACTGCTCAGATGTTGGAATGTCCTCCATTTTTTTGCTCAAGCACAATTTCCTGAACTCGGGCAATGACGGCGGCCATTCGCACGACTTTGAAATCAACATGTCAAAACCGATCTTAACCTGATCAATGCCGAGGCCTGATAACCCTTGCTGCCATGTTTTAGCCGCATCGGACAAATGGCCTTTTGCATCGGTTGAAAGGCCCATATGGCTAGCCCACTTGTAACCGTAAATCGACAACATGCGTTTCCACAGATGAAAAATAACCTGATCGCTTAAGCATTCAGTTGACGGTTCTTTCCCGTTCGAGTTGTTCTCGTCGTAATCTTGCTTCGAGCCGCCTTCCTGCTTGTTCTTCAAGCTCCATAAGGCAGAGTTTTCGACCAGTTGGAGAATGGGTTTCATTGTTTTCTTCTTGTGTGTCATAATCTTCACCGCTGTATTCGTTGTTTTTAGAAAATAAGTCAGAACCATTCACCTTGCCTGGAGGAGCGTTCTGGCTTTTTTTATGCCCGTCGTTTTGTTCTTTAGCCAGCCAGCTATTCACAAACCGGGACAACCCGCTTTTGGTTTTCCTGCGCTTGGGATTGCTTTTCAACCATCCCAGCATATTACGCAATTGCTGACCGACATCCACAGCCGGATAGAGCGATTCCCATTCGCACACATCGCTTTGCGTCACTGCATAAAATTCCCCGGTCTTGTTCGTCGGCAATTCGACAATGACGAGAGAGTGTGTTTTGACGGTCGCTATTCCGTCATTCCCTGAGAATTTTTCGGACTCCATTTCCGGCGTTTGCTGTTCTGAGCTTTTTTGCTCAGGACAAGAAGTAAAAGGAGTACGTAGTACTTCTTTTATATCTGTTTCTTCTTTATATTTATCTTGCTTATAAGTAGCTTGTAAGTTTTTAGTATGGTTATCTCTATAATTCAATAAGTTGGGAATATTTACAGTTATATCGTCAGAAGCACGTTGGACCAACATCAGACCAACGTCAGAGCAACATCGGACTAAATGCAAAAATTTTTTAGTGCTGATGTTAGTTTTTCTACCCCATCTGGACATGCTAAAAGTAACTTCACATCGATTGGATTGATCGACATATTCAGCAACAATCTCGAGCATCTTGAAATAAAATCCATAGCCCTCTAATCCGCACTTATCTTCAAGACGAGCAATCTTCTCGTCATTTCTTGCGGTCGATAAATGCTTAAACCATTTCATGACTAATCTTCAAAACAATCATCATCATTATTAAAAAATGCCTTTCCGTGGTAATGGTTATATTTAATAAGCTGTATTATTTCTTCTGGCCTTGGAAAATATTTGCTTGACCGGGCATGGTCTCTAAGCGCATTTTTTATTAGTAATTCACTCTCTTTCTCGCTAACGCTAACAACCAAATTGAATACAAATTGATCTTTTAAAATCTCATAATAAAATTGAGGAATTAAATGATCATCTAATTTAATAAAATAGGCTCTTTCTATCATTCTTATTTCATCAGAGAATGAGCGTTTAACCACATGTCCACAGATAAATTCTAATTCTTCAGTTGTCATCCGATATCTTCTTCAGCCTCATAGCCGTCTCGGGGTGCAGCCTGGCGTTGTCAAATGTAGTTACAATAAATTGACTTTGCTTATTATTGTAGCTACAATATTCAACATGAAAATTACTTATGACCCTTCTAAACGAGATAAAACCCTTGCTGATAGGGGCATTGATTTTTTGGAAGCCGCCGAGGTTTTTGCAGGCCGCCACTTCACTTTTTTGGATAACCGGGCTGATTATGGCGAATGTCGGCAAATCACCGTTGGCTATCTGGGCGTGCGTATAGTGGTTGTCGGATGGGTCCAGCGCGGCAATGACCGGCATGTGTTCACAATGAGGAAAGCCAATGACAGAGAAATTAAAAAGTACACCGAGAGACTGGGGCAAGTTTGACGCCCATGTCATCACGCAGGACGAATATGATGAATTGCCTGAATTGACAGATGAATTTTTCGAAAGCGCCGATTTGTACGAGGGTGAGAAACTCATACGGGCGGGACGGCCAAAATTGCTGCACCGTAAGATATTACTATCAGTCAGGTACAGCCCCGAAGTAGTAGAGTATTTTCGCGCTACGGGCAAGGGCTGGCAGACGCGAATGAATGATGCGCTCAAGGAGTGGCTTAAGGGCCATGCGGCGTGATTCAATTTGACCGAACCTTAAAACCTGATAAAATAACCATGCTTTTTCCTATGTAATAAAAGTGTTTTAAGCCCCGGACCTCATTAATCCGGGGTGTTCTTTAGCGCTAATGCAGCGTTTTATCTGCCTGCCTGTCTTCAGGTTGCTTGGGGTAAAACCGGCGCTGAAGCATTGCCTCTTCCTCTCCAAGGTCTCCGCTTTTAATCTTGCGCCAGCAGATACCACAAAAGTATTTCGTGGCACGCTCTGCGGTTTCCGTATTCTCACAGGCAATCATCATAAAATTAACCAGTGCGTTATCACTAAAACTGTCTGAAAAGTTCTTCCAGATCGAAATAATGAACGACCGGGTAAAGCTCAAATCCGGGTAATACTCCTGGAACACTTCTTCTAGTGCTCCCCATTCAAAATCATTGCGCATCGCGTTATTCCTTCAATAACCCCTTAAAAAAGAGAGCCTGGCAGCACCGTAAGGGACAGCGTTTTCAGTCTCGATAACCTAGCCACGCTCAAACTCAGTTGCTTTACTTTGTCTTGATTACTGGTTAATTACTGCTTCACATATTTAATCAGTGTAAAGATCGGGGCGTATTTTTTTTGCTAATTGGTAAATATTTAACGCGTAATGCGAGTTCTTATGTACGCCTGTACGTACTCTATGAATAGTTGCCTGTGAAGTACCAATGAGCATACTTATTTCTCGGTCAGTTAATCCCGTATTTCTTATATCGGTGAGTATTTTTTGTATGTTTAATTTCATAACAACAGATAATATACGCAAACGTATTGGTAGTCAATACGCCAACGTGTTTGATTCTAATGTTCCATCGCTCTACATTGGACAAATGGACACATTGAGAGAAAATATAAGAAAAAAAATGATTGAGAAGGGCCTAAACCCTTATACTCTTTCTGAAAAATCAGAGGTTCCACAACCTACGATTCAGCGATTTTTGAGTGGCAAACATGGCGATCCAAGATCAAGCACCATTCAAAAACTAGCTAAAGGACTTGATGCGACTGAAGCAGAATTAAGGGGTTTTGATAATGTGTTAGATAGTAGAATTAAAACCATTAATGAATTAATGAGTAAATTATCCAGTGAGCAAATTAGTAGCCTTGAATTAATTATAAAATCAATGGTTAATCCTAAACATAATTCAAAAAACCCACCGGAACCCGAAAAAACCCAATTAACAAACGCCATGGAAGGCAGGCTCACACTAGCCCATGAGCCCGATTCAGAGACTTATGAGAGGATGGCTAATAAAAAATGACTGATAATATAGACAATATTGTTTTAGAACATTTAAAACATATCAGAAAATCACTTGAATCTTTAGATGAAAAAGTGGATATGCTGACAGGTCGCGTATCCTCAATAGAACAATCCACTGCATTTCTTCACGTTGATTTAGCACAAGTCAAAAGTCGGCTGGATAGCTTTTCAAAACGACTTGAGCGCATAGAGCGTCGCCTTGAGTTATCTGATAGCATAAATTAGTAAATCTCAATACCTTATACAATCAACCCGCCTGGTGCGGGTTTTTTATTGCCCGAAATAAGGCGACTGGGTGTAATAATATTTATTTTCCCTAAATTATACGATTACGTATTGATTAAAATATACGATAGCGTATAATTACCCACACCGGAGCAAATTATCCGTTAAATCGCCTCTCTCGATTTCTAACGGCAGGTCTGTGAGATTCAGGCCATTCTTTTAACTTCATAGGAAAAAGCAAATGAACAAATTATTAACAGCCGCCATGATAGCCCTGATTTCAACGTCAGCAACCGCAGCAACCTTAAAAAAGGATTACCCTTTATGTACCACTGAGGACGCTTTTAAGGAAATGGTCCATGCCCTCGTAAAGCACGATGTAGAGCAATTTAAGGCGCTACTTCTAAACGGTTCGTGTGTCATAACTACGGAGGGGGCCTTAAAGTACACCACGTTGGATCGTGGCCTGCTGGGAACGTCGAAAGTACGGATATACGGAAACGGAACAAACGCTATTGCATACACCAACTACGAAGCCCTGAACCATTAATTTTTAGAGTTTACACAGGAAAAAGCAAATGAAACAACCCGACTGGGCTGACCGCTCCTGGCTGCTTGAACAAACAACCCCTCTAAAAGCGGCTGACACCCGCGCTAAAACCCTAACTGCAATTATGCTTACGCTGATTGCAGCGGCATTGATAAAGGTGATTTGATGGAACCCCAAGCAAATTATGAATTTTTACAAGCCCGTCAATCGGGCCTGGGCGGTTCTGATATTGGGGCGGTGATCGGCGTGAGCCAATATAAATCCGCCCTCGATGTTTACTTCGACAAAACAGAACCCAAGCTGGAACAGGAGCATCAGGAGCATTTTTACTGGGGTCATGCACTCGAACAACCCATTGCTGAACGGTTTTCAAGGGAGCATCCTGATTTTGAAGTGATGCGTAACGTACCGATTGCCATGCACCCACAACATGAATGGATGCTGGCTAATGTGGATGGTCTTTTTGATGATGACCAGGGTAATCGTGGCATTTTAGAGATCAAGACGGTTAACGCCTTCGCTAGCGATAGCTGGGGCTTTGAAAACAGTGACCAAGTGCCGCTGTCCTACGCCGCACAAGTGGCTTTTTATATGGCTGTCATGGACGCGGATTTTGCCATTATTGCCGCGCTGTTTGGTGGCAATTCTTACAAAGAATTCAGGATAGAACGGGATCTGGAAATAGAAGCTGTTTTAATTCGGGAAGGCGGCGCATTTTGGCATAACCATGTTATCCCAAGGATACCGCCAGAACCCAAAACCGCTAACGATGTTGCCCGGTTGTTCAAGCACGACTTAGGCACGATCCTCGAAGCCGACGACAACCTCCTGAACCTTTGCCAAGAGATTAAGCGGCTTAAAACCGATGCCAAAGACTTGGACGGCCTGATTGTCGAGCTGACAACCAACTTAAAGAAAGTCATGGGCGATTCGGCGTTGTTACAGTATGCAGGCAGTACCATTTGCTCATGGAAGAATAATAAGGACTCAACGAAAGTAGGTTATGAAAAAGCCGTCGCTGATTTTACAGGTTGGCTAAACAGTTTTAAAAATAACCCGCAAATGGAAGGTATCTCGGATGTTCTTACCCAATACCTACGTGAAAACACCAAGACTGTGCCTGGTATCAGGCCTTTACTCATTAAGTAGGAGTTTACCGTGAGCAGAAAAGAAGAATACGATTATGAGAATGATGTTTTTTATGATGTTTGGCGTTCCGGTGGAAATCCTGACAACCTTGATATGGACAGGGTTAATGATGATTACCATGACGGCTTAGATCATGAGCAATCAGCGAAAAAACATTTTGAACGTCAAAAAAATAACAATAGGAATTACTGATATGTCAGCACAATTAAAGTCTGCCTTAATAAATGGCAACAAGCCCCCCGTAAGACTCGCAGACCTGCCCCGTGCGGACCAGCTCAAGGCGGTGCTGTTACAGTCTAAACGGCAAATAACCTCGTTGCTGGAGGATGAAACCAAAGCCAACAAGTTTTTAGCGGCTTCCTTGGTGGTGGCTAATGACCCTGCCCTGCGTAATTGTTCACCGGAATCAATTGTCCAGTCATTAATTGGCGTGGCGATGGCTAATCTTTCTGTCGATAAGAACCTTGGACAAGCGTATTTAATTGGCTATAAAGACCAGTGCACCCTACAACTGGGCTATAAAGGCTGGATTCAGTTGTTGTTTAGGGCTGGCTGGCTGGTTAAAGCCTTTCCTGTCTTTGATTGTGATGAATTTAGCATGGCCTGGGATGGCTGGGATAACCGGGTACAATTTACGCCTGATCTGGATGAACGCGATGAAGGTGATTCAGCGTGGTCCTATGCCCATTTACGCGGCGTTTTCGTCATTGCCCGTAACTCGGACACTAAGGACGAGTACAGCGTGTTCGTGGCTAAAAAAGTCATTGAGAAGTTGCGGCTAGTGTCTCCTAACCAACGCGGGGCGACTACCCCACAAGGCATCTGGAAAGATTGGTACATTGAAATGGCTATCGGAAAAGCCGTTAAAAAGCTGGCTAAACTGCTGCCTGTAGGCGATACCCGACAAGTTGCAACCGCGCTTGCCGTCGATGATAAGGCCGAAATAGGTAAAAAGGTAGACTACTCCAGTACGATTGAAAGCGGGATCGTCACAGAAATAAATGACGCGCCCATAGCCGAACCCGAACCTGAAGAAACCATCAATGAAGAAACCGGCGAAATCTATTCCATTCCTGATGATGAACTGCCGTTCGTTGAGCCATTACAAACACCACAAAAACCTGACCCTTACGCATTAGGTAAAGTGCTGGCTACGATTCGCGAGGCTAAAACCGTTGAGGAGCAGGAGCTGGTACATATCGCCATGGCCGAACTGGACAACGAAGCCGGTAAGACCGCCAAGAACGCGTTTACCAAACGCCAAGCGGCTTTGAAGAAAGAAGCCAGGCCGGTTGATAAAAACTGGGCGTTTGAGATTGAATCCTGCAATGAAAAACAGGCCTTGATTGATCAAATTGAAATCATGTCGGATCACGATCAGGCTAAGTTCAGGCAATTGCTGGATGAAAAGCTGGATTTTTTGAGGGATTGATATGGAAAAACCAAAATTAGAAATATGGACAATCTACTTTAGCCCTAAAGATTTTCCGAATGAGTATGTGGCAAGAATGTTTGAACTTGACCAGCCGACAAAAAGTATTTTGAGAGCTTCAGGGCTTGAGGACTTGCGGGGAAAGATTCAAAACTACTCAGACCATGAGCTTGTTAGAATAAATCGTTCAGAAAATGACCATCGCAGCGTGATAGAAAGCTGGATTTGAGAGGTTGATAGACATCGCCATGTGCATAACCACCAAAGAAGCCGCCATTGCTTTAGGCGTAGCGCACGGAACCATTTCAAAAATGGATAAAGCAGGACGCATACCGACTCCATGCGTGTTTGTGCTAAACAAAAATACAGGGCGACAAATCAAGGCCTATGACAAAGCCGAGTTTATGGCCTGGGTTGCAACCAACCCAATCAAGCATTGTGGCTATAGGGACGCGGAAGAACGTCAAAAGCGGCTTAAAATTGTCAGCCAGCCGGTTTATTCAAAATCGGAAGACGATGTGTACTGCATCCAGAGAAAAGCCGAGCCGTTTGTTTATTCCGGGTATAAAAAATGGTGGATTCTTAATTTTAGACCGGCGCTGTTAAACAGGGGATATTCGTATGATTGATTTTTATGAACAGTGGATAAATGTATGAATGACGCAATACAAATACACGGCATAACCATCAACGTCGATGCCGATAACCGCTATAGTCTTACCGACTTGTATAACGCCGCTAAAAAAATGGGATTGGCTGATGAAAGTGATAGACCGACCGATTGGCTAAGGACAAAAACAGCTCAAAAGTATGTCGATTTTTTAGAAATTAACGGTGTAAATTCTCACTTTGGTGTGGGCATCCAGCCTATCGAAATAATTAAGGGTGGTGAGTTTTCAGGTACGTATGCGGTCAAAGATTTGGTATACAGTTACGCGATTTGGTTAAGCGTAGAGTTCCACCATGAAGTCATTCAAACCTACGATAAAAAAGTTACCGAAGAACACGCCCAACTCGAAGAACTACAAGCCAAACTAAAAACCTCTATCCCTAAAGACCCTAATTGTATTTCCAGCGTCATCGGCGGAAGTCCTCTTGAAGCCCATAAGTTTTTTAAAAAGATGGAAGTATTAGACTTGGTTAGAATAGAAATCGACTATAAACCCGTCTATAAAAAATTTATTACTGAAAAGGGTTGGGCTTACTTACAAGGCTACAGCAAGGATGGAATTGTACGAGTGGAACCGGAAATGCACAACGCGCTGATGGCGCTGGTGGCTAATTTTGGCAAGGGTAATCAGATTGATATGTTCGGTAGTTTAAAAGAATAAACGCCTGGAAAACAACCCACAGACCGACATTTTTGAAGAAGCGGTTATTTAGACTATGCTTAAAATATTGCTTGATAAAGAAGAAACAGTCTCGGCGGTATCGCTCAGTATCAGCACGATTAACCGTCTGGTGATCGAGGGAAGATTCCCTAAGCCCGTGCGTGTAGGTACTCGGGTTCTATGGCGGCATTCTGAATTGGTCGAATGGTCTGAAAAGCTCGGTGATGGCGCTATGCTGGCTTCAGGAAAGAAACGTGGACGGCCACCCAGCTTGTTAGCTAGATCGTCTGGATTCAACCGCACATATTTAGACAGCATTTCAACGGTCTTATGGCCACCAATAGCTTTTAATTCCAGAATAGAAAGCCCTTTCTCGGCCATCCTTGAAAGTGCCTCATGGCGTAAGTCATGAAGATTCAACCCCGTAATACCCGCTTTACGACATGCTTTTAAAAACGCCTTGCTGTAATGGTCAGCCTGAAACTCAAACAATCGGCCATCCAACCGAAGTGGCAAGCTGTTAATCGCTTTAAGCGCCTCGGTTGATAAGGGTACGTCACGCGATACCCCCCCTTTCGTTTCCGGTAAATAAGCCACTTTTCCCCTGATCCATTTACGCTGAAGTCCAACCAGCTCCCCGCGCCGCATCGCGGTTTCAATGGCTAGCGTGACATAGGCTTTTAATTCTGCGGAGCAATTATTTAATATCAGTTGTTCCTCGCCTTCGTATAAGCGCCGATCCCGTGAGCTATTGGGTTTAGGTAGCCGTATCATGGCAACCGGATTAATCAGTGGCATCCCCCATTCCTTTATAGCAATAGTGAACACATGGGACAGGAAAGCCAGGTCTTTTGTTACCGTACTTCCACTGATACCTTCGGAAAGCCGTGTATCACGCCATATAGCCATATCAACTTGTCTGATAGTGCCTATCCCCTTACCTGCCAAGTGACTTTTTTTCCAAAGAGCAGTACGGTATTTTTCCCGAACCGCGCCCTTTTTTAACGGCATTATTTCAGATGCATAACGATCCAGGCATTCGGCCAATGAGGTTGACAGGGTTTCGCGATTGTCCTGGTAGACACCGATACCCATATCGGATTCAATTTTTAAAGCCCATCGTTCGGCATCGCCTTTGGTGTTAAACGTGCGTCCAATGCTTTTATGTCCCTTACGCCTGACTTGGCAATACCAGCCTGTTTTTTTTTGGGTGAATGTGGCGATTACTTTCTCCAAAATATTAGCCAAGAGAGAAAATATAAACGCAAAAAAAATAACTGTAAATTTTCCTTAGTGCTTACAGAATGCTTTTTATGCCACGGTTATTTATTTTAGAATTTCTTAACCCTTTGATTTTATGGTGGCGATAGGTGGACTTGAACCACCGACCCCGGGGTTATGAATCCCACGACATAGATTGTTTATCAATTAGTTAAATCGTAGTTTATTGATATTTATAAAGTTATTAATTTATTAGTATTCATGATTAAGCATCATAAAAAGCAATAATTGCTTCATTATTGCTTCACTATATTTCAGGCAAAAAAAAGGACGCGCCAGGCGTCCGTATTCCAAGGCTTGTTTTATCACTTATCTAGCAAGTTTGTTTTGACATCGTCTTTCTCAACATCAACACTGGCCTTCAACAATCTGGACTCGATAATACGCTCAACCAGGAACAGGAAACGTGTCGCCATATGTCCCCCGATTCCAGCACAGGCGGCACTCACACCCATGGGTTGTCCTACTGAATCGGTGAGCATAAAAATACCCACACCAACAAAGCCAGAGGTGAAGAGTTCACCAAACAACTCGAATATTTTAAAGTGCCCGTCCTTGATGGACTTGCTGTTTCCAAGCCAGTTGATCAAGCCACCGCTTAAGGCCATGCTTAAGGCGATGACCCAGGTGACTACTGGCCAGGTGCTGGGGTCTGAGGTTTCTTGCATGGCGTTACAAGGTTTTAGCGAGCATAAACAGCGTGTCTATTTGCTCCGGTGTTTGTCCCATGCCTTCAAGTAACGCGCAAACTAAAGGGTCATTGCGCTTTATATCGATGGCGTATTCCCATTGAATCCTGACGGATTCCGGTTGCTGGGCAACCATCGCCTCAACGGCATCTAAAAAACCATGTTCCAACAAGATCAACCGTGCCTGGCGGGGCGTAATCGATACGGCTGCCATGAGTTCAGCGTCCGGGGTTTTTCGGTCCCAGCCTGCGAAAACATGCGGAAATTCGCTGGCATTGCCGACGGTATCGACGACGCTACCATCAGCTAACATCTCGCCTATATAGTACGCGCCTGCCGGTGATTCTGTGGCACTGTCAACGATATAATCTATGTAGAGTTTACCCTCGTACTGAATCGCAATGGCGCTTTGCGGCAGGTGAAAAATACCCGCTTGGTTTGCCTCGGGGGGGGTGTATTCAATAATTATTCTTTTCATTTAGGTCAATCCTGTAATTTCCAACGTGCAGTAACTTTCTAAATAATATTGGACATCAATTTCAAAGCTCTGATAATACCCGTACTGGATCATCATGGAATAAAGATTATCCGCGCCGATCCATACCAGAGGCGTAGACCGGTACGCGGCCAGGGTATTGTAGACCAGGTCAACCCGGGCGTTATCGATAACGAGGTTGACGTTTTGCCGCTTGGAGTAGCGGCGCTTGACGATGGTAGTACCGCCCCAGGCATCAATGGTTTTTGTTGAGTAATCGTTGATACCGGTTTTAACACCGTATTGCGTAGTACCCAGCTCAAATTTTGAGCCGAGAACTAACTTTCCTAGCCTGACATTGCCGGTTGCAACCCTTAATTGAATCGTGATTGAACTGGTCGCTGTCATCCCGAGGTCACTGATGATAAAGTCGCTTAACCCCGTTAAAACGAAGGTTTTAACCAAGGTCACAACCGGGCCTACGTCCGTTACCACGACGGTGACGGTATCGGCTTTGATATTCAATAAAGCCAGGCTATCGGCAGCGACATACGGGGTTATGATAAAGCCGAGGACGCTGGGTATGTCTGAGGTTGATCCATACACCTCATCGAAAACGCGCCATCGGTTGGTTGCGCCCACCACGAACCATTTCGGCGAGGTGCCGGTGATGTTCGATGACGGGATAAAGTTGGTATTGGCAATCGCGCATTCATAAATTTTATGGGTGGCTGTCAGGATGCATTGCATGCCGACGGTATAGGCGGTTGCCGCGTTCCAGACTACTTCAGTCCCGTAAGGTTCAGTCACCGACCCTAGCATCATGGTGGTGTTGATGTCGGCGTAGCGGGTCACGGCAGCGGACATGGTTTTTATATACGAGGTGGTGTAATTCCCAAGCTCAACCTGAGCGCCACCGGCATAAACAGAAGCCGTTTGCGTGCCGGATGATGGGCAAGGGTAGACAACAACACGCAAAACCGTGTTGCCTGTGCTGTTGTTAATAGCGTATGCCTCAAGCCTGAAGAGGCCGGTGGCAACCTCCCTAAAAACAAATCCTACCCCACTCTGTGAGATAGCCGTTTTAGCATCAAAATTGATGGTAATTTGCTGGACCGCCGGCGCTCCGTTTATAAATTGAATGTATATTTTTGCCAGGTTGTCAGTGTCTGACTGCTTCAAAAATAGCGAAACCCGATAGGTTGCGCTGTCGTTGGGTACTGTTGTGTCTTTTAACCTATATTGTGCGATTGCTGCGTCAGTGTCTGACACCAGCGCTAAAGTAATCCCGTTCACCGTGTTGGCTGTCCCTAGCGTAGCCGGTCCCGTCCAGTGGGTAAAATCTTCACTGTACGTTAGCAGGTTGGTGGCCGAAGGTTCCAATAACAGTCTAACTTCAGGCTCATATGAGCTGCGCACTGTATTTATAGCGGCGGTTTGTAAAACACCGAACTCGTCAAACCACGCGCCGGTTGTAGCACGGGCAAAGGTACCGGTTTCTATAATCGGGACGGGTTTGATAAATTTCATACGGTGGTGGCGGGCATGCCGTCAATATCCCATTGTTTGAGTTGCCGGGTGGTTTCCTTGGTGGCGCTGGCATTGGCGGCATCCCCCCGCCTGACATCATCACGAAGATAGTTAACCTCCGCCCTTAACGCCCTGATTTCTTCGAGCAAGGCCAAGCTGGCTGTGTTGGTTTCAGGCGGTTCCATCAGCCGCGCCATCAGCAACTTATTATCCGCCGCCGGGATGATCCGCTCCCCTTCGTGGATATTGGCCTGCATGTCTTTGGGGACGTAATTAACGCCTTTTTCATAGCCTTGCAGCCTGCCGCCATTCCATAAGGTATCGACATCATGCCGGCCTTTGGCTGTTTCAGCATTATATAACGCCATGAGCATGGCTTGGGGTATAACCCCAGCCCTATATTGTGCAATCCGTTGTTGCCACATGGCAATCCAGGCATAGGGTTCATCCCCAACAGGCGGGGTTGGCGGGGGCATATGCCCCTCAGAAACTTTATAGCCCTGGTTGGCATCGGCGGCTCTTTGCGCGGCATCAGCGGCGGCTTTACCGGCCTGCACGCCAACCAGCACGACAATGGCGGCCTGTACGCCTTTAACGGCATCATGGACGGATAACACCGATTTATTGATGGCTATCAAGCCTTTTACTGAAGATTTTAATTCGGTTAACTGCTTCTGCGCATCGGTACTAACAGCTTTAGCCCCGGTTTCCGCATTGCTGACCGCCGCCATGGCCTTGGCATAGTCCCTTGCATAGTCTACCGCCGTGGCTGAATGCGCCATGGACGCGGTTAAAAGTGCGGTGGTGTTGCCTTCCAGGGCCTCCAGTGATTTAGCATAACGGTTCTGGCTGTCGACTGTCGTTCCTAACCCCAAGGCTATTTTAGCGATATTTTCATTAAACAGGCCGAGTGCTTGGGCATACTGCACAGGCTTGGGCAAGGCCGACAAGGCCCCAAGGCTTAACGAAATCCTGAACGCCTTTAATTTATCGGCAATGCCGTCAAACTGGGTTTTAATGCTGGTCAATACGCTTTCAGCCTTGGCATAAGCATCGCTGACATCTTGTGTCGCGTTGATGAGCTTTTGTTGCCATTGGTAGCGTTTGTCGAGGGCGTCAATTTCCTGTTGGCGCTTGGCATTTAATGCCGCCAAAGTACGGCCTTGCGCTTCCATCAGCGCTATTTCCTGATCCTTTCTGAACTTGGCAAGGCTGGCTTGCGCTGAATAATACGCATCGGCAGCCGTGCTTAATTTAATGAGCATGGCATAGCGCTCAATATTGGCGTGGTTGGTCATGTCCAATGACTCTAGCAATAGCCGGTAGCCTTCGCGGGTTTTTGGCAAGGCCAGGTCGACGCTTTTCATCTGGTCGGCCAGTTGTTTATGCTGCCTGATTACTTTCTCACGGTCGCCATTAAACTTATCGAGATAGACGCCAAACTGGTCCTGGAACTCTTTGAGCCCACCCACGAATTGCACAATGCCATCGGCAATCGCCAAGGCATCACGGCCAATGGTTTGCCGTGACACTGAGAAGGCGTCTTTGACGATGGCGACCTCTGCGACAACCCGTACAGCGGTCTCCAACATGCCTTCGCCAAGTTGCTGGTATTTACCCACCAAGCTTCCGAATACGCTGGCGGCCATATTATCCAACGCCGCGCTAATCACATTGTTCAATTTCTTTGCGGCGTCTTCGCCACTCAAGCCTTTTAAATCGACTGATATGGACGGTATCATATAAGCGCGTAACTTTTGCTCCATCCCCCCGCCAAGTTCCTGGGCAACGCCCATCATGGTTGAAACGGCGCTATGCAGGACGGCGTTTAAAGAACTGGCAATATCATCGCCCAGTTTTGAAAGCTGCAATGAATAACTGGTTTTTTTAGAAAACCAGCTTTTCGTTATGGTCGAAATAACGTCTGCTTGAAAAGATTGCAAGGTGGTTCCATCCAGCAATGCCCCCACATTAATACCGCTGGTTGCAATTCCCGTAGCGATTACAGCCTTGGTTGTCGTGCCAAACAGCCCGCCGATGATGGAATCAGTTATTTTTTGAATCCAGCCGCCAATCAAGGGTATTTTCATAGATAGCATATCCAGCGAGTTAGATACTTTACTCAGCGAAGCGCCTATGCCGTTAAACTGTGTACCGCCTGTAATGGATATACTGGTCAGACCACCCGTTTTGAAAATATCGGTTATGGTTTTGGTAATGGCGTTTGAGAGGTCTTTAATGCCGTTATTAATGCCAATCAATTCACGGTACTGCGCCGCATTAATGTCGTTTAACAGGGTCAGTGAATTATTGATGCTTTCCGATAGCTTAAGCGGATCGCCAAGCGAGGTTCCCCCGCCAGCTGTCGCTGCTTTTTGCGCTTCCGTCATAGCGCCCCCACTGCTTCCGCTACTGGAAAACCCAAGGCTTGCCATTACCGCCAACATAGCCGCCACCCCTGCGAAGCCTGCCCAGCCGGATTGAGCGAACATCTCCGCTGCGCCCGCCATAACGCCGGTTCCTGCTTTCGCATAATCGACGGCCATAGCTTTCACGCTCATTGCCATCTGAGCAACGGCCAAGACTTCAGACAGCGCGTTAAAGGCTTTGGCGGCGCTACTGCGCTGGTCAAACATAGTTGCCGCGCCTGCTGAAATTTGCCGCATCCCGGTCAGCGTTGAATTTAAGTTGCCTTTTTCAAGCGTGGCTTCATCATTCGACAGCTTAATTTTGTTTTTCTGGTAATCAATGGCCTTGGGGTTAGCTTCGTTTAATTTCTGCATCCTGGCATTTTCGGCCAGGGCAGCAGTATTTGCGACAATGGAATTAACCATCAGGTCAAAAGCCCCGGCCATGGCATTGATTCCCCCTAATGCGCCATCAAAAACGCCTGAGGTGATAGCGCCCAAGTCGCTGGTTTTTACCTTGGCCTGGTCTAAGGCGGCAACATAAGACTTTAAGGCGTCGGCATCCTTGGCAATGCTGGCTGTTTCGGATGTTTTGGCGGCATTCTTATCATACTGCGCCATGATGGGCGCTTGCTGGTTGGGCGCTATGCCGCTCGCGGTTAATGTGAGTCGATAATAGTCCCGTGCCGATAAGGTGAGTTGGTTGTATTGGCTGACCAGGGCGGCCAGCGCGTCGGCTTGGGTCTTTTTGGCTTTGGCGTCCTTTTCGTTGTTTTGGTTTTCAGCGGTCAGTTGCAATAAATACAGCTTTTTTTCTTCCGACAGAGCCTTAAGCGCGCCCGTCTGTACTTTGTATTCCATCGCCGCCGTAGCGCTGGTGTCCGCTTGAGTGGCTTTGGCTTCCAATAGCGAGGCAACTTGGCTTTCATAAGCGGATTGCAGGCTTTTAACGGCTTGCGCTTCTTCCCGTGCTGCGTCTGAAATAGCTTTAGCCGCTGCACTGTGTACCTTTGAGGCGGCATGATGAGCGCCAGCAGCTTTAGTGTGTGTTGTGGCGTTGGCTTCTATCTGTTTTCTAATTTCAAGC
>Ga0302174_10000104_pt1 | contig 40405 bp, 40 predicted proteins | sample I_Fen_N3_2_FD_198789 | JGI IMG/M metagenome (GOLD analysis project Ga0302174, IMG submission 198789) | Peat permafrost microbial communities from Stordalen Mire near Abisko, Sweden - I_Fen_N3_2 | ecosystem: Environmental > Terrestrial > Soil > Wetlands > Permafrost | place: Sweden: Abisko... | reverse complement strand
GCGCGCAACATCATGTACGACGAAGCCGACGTGATGATTGCCGGCGGCGCCGAGATGGCAGCTTGCGGTCTGGGCATGGGCGGCTTCGGTGCCTCCCGCGCGCTGTCGACCCGCAACGACGAGCCGACCCGTGCCAGTCGTCCATGGGACAAGGGTCGTGATGGCTTCGTCCTGTCCGACGGTGCCGGTGCACTGGTGCTCGAAGAGCTGGAGCACGCCAAGGCTCGCGGCGCGACCATCTACGCCGAGCTGATCGGTTTTGGCACCAGCGGCGACGCCTACCACATGACCTCGCCGCCCGCCGACGGCGCCGGTGCTGCACGTTGCATCACCAATGCCCTGCGCGACGCGAAGATCAATGGCGACCAGGTCCAGTACATCAACGCCCACGGCACCTCGACCTCGGCCGGCGACCTCGCCGAAGCGTGCGCGATCAAGTCGGTGTTTGGCGATCACGCCTACAAACTGGCGGTCAGTTCGACCAAGTCCATGACCGGCCACCTGTTGGGTGCGGCGGGCGCGGTTGAAGCGATTTTCAGTGTGCTGGCGATCAACAGCCAGGTGGCACCGCCGACCATCAACCTCGATGAGCCGGACGAAGGTTGCGACCTCGATTTCGTGCCGCACACGGCACGCAACATGGACATCGATGTGGTGTTGTCGAACTCCTTCGGGTTTGGCGGGACCAACGGCTCGCTGGTGTTCCGCCGGTTCGCTGACTGATGGACAGCTGGGTCGACGGTCAGCCGGCTGACGCTCTGTCGCTGAAGGATCGCGGCCTGGCCTACGGTGACGGTCTGTTCGAGACCATCGCCGTGCGTGGCGGGCAACCGCTGTTGCTGGATCGGCACCTGTCGCGTCTGGTTGAAGGTTGTTCGCGTCTGGCGATCACGGCCGATCATTCGCTGATCCGCAGCGAATTGATCGCCTATGCCGCCGCACTGGGCGAGGGCGTGCTCAAGCTCATCCTCACTCGCGGTGACAGCTTGCGCGGTTACGCCCCCGACCCTTCGGCCCAGGGCCGACGCATTCTGCAAGGCAACCCTCCCGCAACTTACCCGGTCATTCATGGGGAGCAGGGCATTCGTTTGTTCCCCTGCGCTACACGCCTTTCGATACAACCGCTGCTTGCCGGCCTCAAGCATTTGAATCGCTTGGAGCAGGTGATCGCTCGTTCCGAATGGCAGGACACCGAACACGCCGAAGGCTTGATGCTCGATCAGGCCGGTCGCGTGATTGAAGGGGTTTTCAGCAATCTGTTCCTGGTGCGCGATGGCGTTTTGATCACCGCCGATCTCAAGCGCTGCGGGGTGGCCGGTGTGATGCGTGCCGAATTATTGTTTCAGGCTGAGTCATCGGGAATCCCCACGCAAATCACCGACATCAGCCTCGATCAACTGCAATGGGCCGATGAAGTCTTTGTCTGCAACAGCGTGTATGGCATCTGGCCGGTGCGCGCCTATGCAGCGCTGAGCTGGTCGGTTGGCCCGCTCACCCGTAAACTCCAAACCATTGCCCGCGCGCTACTGGATGCTTGATACGTGAGACGTAAACTCTTGCTGCTGCTGGAAACCGGACTGGTTCTGGCAGGGCTGCTGTTGGGCGCTTCGGCCTGGAAAATCCATTCGGCGCTGGAACAGCCGCTGAACATCACCCAGGAAGAACTGCTGGACGTGCCCAAAGGCTCCACACCGACGGGGACGCTCATTCGACTCGAAAGCGATGGCGTCATCAAGGACGCCTTCTGGCTGCGCATCTATTGGCGCTTCAACCTGGCGAGGACGCCGATCCACAGCGGCGAATACCGCATGCTGCCCGGCATGACCGTCGACGGTCTGATCGATTTGTGGAAGCGCGGCGAAGTGGTGCAGTACAACGTGACGTTGGTCGAAGGCTGGAATTTCCGCCAGGTCCGGGCTGCGCTGGCCAAGGATGACAAGCTCAAGCAAACCCTGACCGGCCTGACCGACGCCCAGGTGATGGACAAGCTGGGTCACAGCGGGATTTTCCCTGAGGGCCGCTTCTTCCCTGATACCTACAGCTTTGTGCGTGGCATGTCCGACGCCGAGTTGCTGAAAAAAGCCTACGACCGTCTCGACGAAGTGCTCGCCAAGGAGTGGGAAAAACGCTCCGTTGATGCGCCATACACCGAACCCTATCAGGCGTTGATCATGGCCTCGCTGGTGGAGAAGGAAACCGGTGTGCCGCAAGAGCGCGGGCAGATTGCTGGTGTGTTCGTGCGGCGGATGGCGATCGGCATGTTGCTGCAAACCGATCCGACCGTGATCTACGGTCTGGGTGATCGTTACCAAGGCAAGTTGACCCGCGCCCACCTCAAGGAAGCGACGCCGTACAACACCTACATGATTTCCGGATTGCCGCCGACCCCGATTGCCATGGTCGGTCGCGAAGCCATTCATGCGGCGCTGAACCCGGTGGCTGGCAACAGTTTGTATTTTGTCGCGCGCGGCGATGGCAGCCATGTGTTCTCCGATGACCTCGATGCCCACAACTCGGCGGTGCGCGAGTTCCAGCTCAAGCGCCGTGCCGATTACCGCTCCAGCCCGGCGCCAGCTAATGCGCCCGTAGCGCCGGATGCCGAGACGCCGGTTCCCGCAGCGGTGCCAGACACCGTGCCTGAAGCGGCACCGCAGGTGCCGGCAAAAGAGCCCGCGTCGGAAGCCGTAACGCCGTCGGAACCGGCCTCCACACCGGAGCCGGAATCGAAACCGGACGCCCCTGCACCGCAAAGCCCGCAATGACTCTGATTAAGGACTGCCTGTGACTGGCTTGTTTATTACCCTGGAAGGCCCGGAAGGCGCCTTACATTACCTTTCACTTATGTGTAAACCGATAGCAGTAAATGCTCCTTAAAAATAATGTAAACCGGCTAGCCTACACCACGTTTCAGGCTTAATAGCCAAATCCCTTCCAGGCCCATATGTGAGGAGAGGGTGAGCCAGCTCAATGGATACGTCGTGCCTTGACGAATACATTTTCTTCTACCACGCTGTAAACCAACCCCACCCATCAACCAACTAGGTAGCAGGATAAGCAAATGGCAAAAGGTTGCCTAATCGTGTGCGACGGAAATAACGGGGCGGGGAAGTCTTCGGTTATCCGTGCAATTGAAGAACACTTGATTTCTCTAAATCACCAGGTGGTTGTAACTCGTGAACCTGGTGGTACTCGGATTGGTGAAAAGATTCGAGGGGTAGTACTCGACCCAGAAACTCCCGAACTCTGCGATACCACTGAGCTCTTGCTGTTCGCAGCTGCGCGCGCTCAGCATTTAAAGGAGAAGATCATCCCTGCGATTGAAGCTGGGATGATTGTGGTCTGTGATCGCTTCACCCCTGCCACTATCGCTTTCCAGCACTATGGTAGGGGTATCCCCCTCACCTTGGTTCAGAGTATCAATAGCTTCGCGCTTGAAGGCTTTACGCCCGACCTCAACATCATTTTGGACGTAGATCCAGATGTCGGTATGAGGAGGGTAGCGTCACGAGGTGAAGGGCTGGATCGCATGGAGATGCAGCAACGGGAATTTTTGATGCGAGCGCGTAATGGGTTCCTGCGCCAAGCAGAACAGTCGCCCGAAACATTTGTTGTTGTTGATGCTTCCCAGCCGTTTGAAGTTGTGAGTAGCGAAGTGCTCGCGGTTGTTGATGACTTGCTGGCAAAAGCTGCGTAGGTTTTCTCATGCGATACTTATCTATGTATCGCAGCGAGACAACTTCTACCGCTACTGATCGGACAGTAATCGCCTCAAATTATCTAGAGAGGAAGGATTTCGACTTATCCATACCGTTGCATGGCGGTTTGCATTATGTATTTGTGCGTGGCGTGAAAATGGCCACATACGCTAAAGGTTATGAACTCCGCAGGGCAATTAATGCGTTCCTTGATTTTGCGTCGGAATACAATCGGGTTGTAATTCCCGCGCTGCGAATTGAATCTCTCAATGATATAGGCGTTGAAGAATACGCTGTTTTTGAAGAGTACCTACGTAGAAATGATGAGCGGATATATTTGGCGATTAAGCTTCGCTCCGCCTTGAAACTCATAGCTCGGAATTTCGATGATGGCATGCCCCAGCTAAAACTTCGTAGAATTGAAGAGCCTATATCCACTCCGTCTGAGCCATTGAGCGACCAAGCAGATCAAGATTTTTTTACGGTTATGCGTAATAAAGTTGATTTGTTAAGGGAGAAGTTGCGCATAAGAGAACAGATCAGAACTGCCCTGCCTTACGATAAGTGGGAGGTCTGGTCGATATGCAGTGAGCTCTATCAGGCGAAGCGTAGTCGGCCTTCTCAATGGGAAATTGACCCATTACGCGCCGCTGCTACACTACAGCACGAGGGCTATCCTTTTTTTATTAATAAGTTTCACTTTGCTGCTTATGCCGCTGATGCGAGAGGGGCTTACTTGAGTCCTACTGGTAGAGAACCCCTAGAATTTGTGCTGTCGTGCTGCATTTATTTAGGGTTTTTGAGGCATAGAGCACCGAACTGTATCTCATTGACTGGATTGTTTAATTTGATGTATCCAACTTCGCAGGATCAAGCGACGCTGGTTATGTTTATTCAGAGGCAATTAGGGTGGAATAAAGAGTCAGTTCTAGCTTTAGACAAAGACGACTTTGTTCACCCTATCTCTGAGCTGGCAAGTGATGACTCAGTGCTGCTGGTTTCTCAAAAGGTTAAATCGCAAGGGCAGGGTGAATTTTACATCAAAGCCAAAGCGGTACTGGCAACTAGTAGTCGCTCTGACCCTTATTCGGGTTACAATCTAATTCAGCTAGCAATCGATCTCTCTGAAGTCTGCCATAGGGATTTGCGTCATGATCACACTGTCGGTGCTGATGATGTACGACTTCGCTCGCCCTTTCTATTTCTTGGGGAACCTCATCTGCCCTGGAGTCCTTCGGAGAGAATTTACTCTTTTGATGATATGGGAATGTGGAAAGTTGGGGTTAAAAACTTTCTTGAGGATGCGAAACTCGTAGACAATGGAACACAGTTGGTCAATCCTGCCGACATTCAGCATCGATTGCGAGTGACGTCCATTCAAAATAATAAAAAGGCTCATAACCAACCTTTGGCACTTACAGCCTTGATCTATGGGCACTCTGACCTTACCACCACAGATACCCACTACGACAGTTCGGTGTACGCAATGGTGGATCGCAGGAAACGCTTTCATTCATTCCAGCAACTGTTCATTGAAAAAAGCCAGAGCGGTCAGTTCAAAGGCTTCATGGCGAACAGCGCATCGGCTAAGGTTGAGCTGCCTCGTTTCAGAATCTTTACAATCATTGGACATGAGCGGGCGCTATGGGCTTGTATGGACTCTAGCAAGCCTTCATACCCAGGAAGCACGTCATTGGCAGCAGACGAGCGTTGCACACGACTAGACAAATGCAATGGGTGTAATCAGTGGTGCGTTCTGGAGGACTCATTGCCTTTTTTGATGGAGCGGGAAGCGATGCTGGCGCTTCAGATTGAAAGGGATCCTCTCGCGTATCCTGGGTATTCAACTGAGCTTCAGGTACATCAGCATATTCTCAACACTTGGGGTAACAGTACAGCGTTGGAAGCGGCCAAGGACTATAGGAGTAACTATGACGCGCTATTGCCATTCGATCTGAAGTCTCTCGTAGCTTATCTTGAGGATTGACCATGGTTGCCAATGATGATGAGGACGATGATTTCGAGCAGTTGATGCAAGAAATTGATAGTGAAGCCCGACAGGCTGCTGATGCCTATTTCAATAATCTCTATGAGACATCCCACGGGCGCTCCTGTCACTCTTCGGGTGAAGACGTAGCCGAGGAGTCATCTGTCCCGCTAGAAGACTTATCTAATCGCCAGCGTAAAGGTGGTCTCAAGTTTAAACTGGCCGCTAGTCCCACTGGTGATTTTCCGGTTTCACACTATTCGAATTATAATCAAGGTCGCTGGGTTTTGATGGAGGGAAGAGAGTATTGTGAGATTTCAATAATAATTAATAATTCGCGTGAGGATTTACAATCGCTTAAGCGCGCAATATCGTACTATTTTTTACCATCCACTAATCCATTTGGGACTATAAAAAGTTACGTTTCGTCAATGAATTATGCAGATGCTTTTAAGTATGTCGAGCGTTTTGTTTTCAAGGATAATCATCTGGACGGTAATGAAAAGTCTCTATCAATTATAAGTTCAGATATGTTGAATCAGGCGCTTGATGAGTGCAAAGTACAGGCATATCCACATTCGTATTATATGTTATTTTTCTATATAAATTTTTGGCTTTCAGTCTCTGTCCAGCAGCTTATACCAAGTGAACTTTGTCTGGATGTTGATGTTAATGAGATAGATACGCCTGAAAGAAGAAGAGATGTATATGATTATATCGCCGCTAATTTTGTCGGTTGGAAGCCTTTTACAGAGGAAGAACTCCGCTATTTACTAAGCTATGCCTATTTTTGGATAGATGAGGGCATCCCTGTGATGGAGGGTGTCCAGCGCTATCTGCTGACGATACCCAAGGCCCTAGAGTCGGTACACATCACGGCACAGCGTGATACACGATTTGAATCCGTACTGGCACAGCAGGTGAAAGGGATTAACATTGTCGGTTTTGACTATAATACCCTTTCCCAGCGCATTACTTCCTCCTCAGGACGTCACTTGGAATATATTCGACATAGCTATAGCTGGAAAGATAAATACAGGCGCGCTGTCGACAGGGTCAGGAATGCAATTTTTATTCTCTTTTGCCTGATGACTGGAATGCGCAAAAGGGAAATGGCTGCGCTTAAGTTTGAGGATGTTACGCGTGGGGCGGACGGCGTCTGGCGCGTATCCTTCGCTAGGTATAAAACAAGCACCGATCCAAATTATTTGGGGGATGCTGACCACATCAGCATCCCGGATTACTTGGGTGAGGCAATTGATTCGTTCAGGAAACTTCGGATTTTTGGTCACTATTTTCGCAAAGGTTATATTTTTCAACCTGTGAGAGGTGGGGCCACAGTAAACAGACTCGATCGAATGATTGCTAACGTAGCTCGTACTGTCGCAGGAGAGGCTGGCGTTCCTCAATTACATATCCACCGATTCCGTAAGACCATCGCAGAACTTTTGATCAATGAGTCTGAGGCCAATATCGACGTCATTCGAATGATATTTGACCATAGTTCATACGTCATGACACTTCGTTACATTGCGCGCAATCCCTTTTTAGTTTCCTCGGTGGTCGACACCCTCAAGGAACATTTTGCCGAGGATTTCGTAGATGTCGTTCGCGCTATTCATACTGGGGTTTACGCTGGTGATGCAGCGAACAGGATTGCTGATCAAGTGAATAAACGGCCCGAGCTATTCTCAGGCACCGTTTTGAAAACCACAGTAATGCAATATGTAAAGCACCTATTTGAGGGCGGTTCGTCGTTTCGAATCCAGCGCACTTCTCTTGGCACTATATGTATGTCTCAAACATTCCATGAGTGCGACCAACTTCCGCCATGCCTGGCATCCACTACAGGATTGATCTATCCGACAGGGCCTGATTTTTCCAACTGCCAAATTCATTGTGATAAAAACGTGATTCTTCAGGGGTCTCAAGATGCCATTGAGCATAATCTCAAGTTTTACAGGACGATTCTTGCTAACGGAGCTAGTCTCAAGGTTGAGGCAGTCAGAGAACTTGAACTGAAGGTTTCAGTTAATGAGCGATTGCTTAACGAATTATTAGTGTCAGCTGCCAAACATAAAGTGGAGCCTTCCACTGATAGGTCATAAGCTCCTCGGGTTCATCAATGAGGTTCTATACTGTGAGCGTATCTGACACCGAAGAAAGAATAATCACGGTCATCTGCGACCACTTTTTGAGTGGTACGAAGGAAAAGCTGACAGTAGGGATTGTCTCCGAGCGTGCAGGTATATCTAGGCAAGCATTTCACAAGAATTATCTTCACCTTAAAGGATTCATCACTGGTCAGCGCACGGTCGATGAGCTGTTGCTTAGACAAGGAATCGATGCCTCTAAGGTAATACTACAGACCCAGAAGCTTGTGAGAGAACTTGAGTCGGAGTTGCAGGATGTACTATCCAGGCAAGATGCGAGATTCAAGGAATTTGAGAACAACATTATAACCTCTTTGATGACAAGTGATATCCTCACTCACCGCGCCAAAGAGTTGACCGCTGAGCTCCGTAAAAAAGCACTTCATGTTGAAAAACTTAAACGTGAATTAGATGAAAAGGAAGTTGAGTTATCATTAATCATTGCTAATACTGGTTCGCATCCACAACCTGTTCTAGGAAAGAAAGTGGATGTTCATGTTTTTAAGCCTGATCTAACCACTGCGGTCGCTAACTTACCATCGGCTAACGACAAAGAATCCTATATCGTGCTCAAGCGCAAAGCAATTGACACCATGCAACAAAAAGTACTAAAGCTACTCAAGAAGGGGTCAATAAGCGTAATTGTTTTTCAGGAGCGATACCTCTGCTCATTTGAGAAATTTATTGATCGCTATTGTTCAAAGCGCGATGAATCGCTTTTGGTCATTAATTTACCAATCTATTCTCGTATTGAAATCAAGGAATTTATACAAGCCCTGAAGGGCGCTGTACCGCTACAGCTATATGTCCCCTATTGCGATAGCGAGGCGGTAATCAACGCGCAGCGTGGTTTCCTATTCAGGAATGTTCCTGAATTTGAGTTCAAGGCTATGGCGAAGGAACCTTTGCCTACGATCTACGACGGCTATGACAAAGTGACGGTATTCAGGATCGTACAGGGGGATTGAATGATTTCCATCGAGAGACGACAGCTTACCTATCCCCACGTATCCAATCCTGGAAGAATTAGGTCGCATTACGTACTCATTGCCGTGAATCGCGGCAAAAGGACTTTGCTGAGTCATGCAAATCTGTATCTGGAAGACGTGAGCTCCTCTCTTGATACTTCCAATCGGTATTCAAATATTATATCGCTTTTCTACCGGTATCTCTCAACGTTAGAGAAATATCGGACTGTACCAATCTCAAGCTATCACTCTTTAGTCGATAATAACGATATAAAGGAATGGCAAATCCAGCGCGAGGTTAGCCGAGTGGCCGCGCAGTCGACTAGGCCCAGCACAGAAACTATTATTGAGGATGCTAAGAGAATTTATGGCTTCTTTGAATGGCTTCGAAAAAAAGACTATCCAAGCTGCGTGTCTTTTCAGTATATAACGTGGAGGGCGAACTTCAAGGACGAGGAGCTTTTAGCTCATATCAAACGAAAAGCTCTTACCGTTTTGGACGGGCGGGGGGTGCGGGCTCTTGATAGACAAGACTTCCAAGATCGCTCCTACTCTTTACCCACAAATTATGAGATGAAGAGCCTGATCTTGGGGTACAAAGATCCAGTCTATGCTGCGATTTTCAAGCTCTCCCTCGGAACGGCGATGAGGCCTATGGATCTTTGTAAGTTTCCCTACCTGGGCAACGGCCTTAACTCCCACATCAAGCCTTTTGAGTATATGGGTTTAGAAGGGGAAAATGTCGAGTACTATGTTAATCAGAGCAAAGGTAATAAATCCCGTAAGATCACCATTCACAAGCTTGACCTTAAAGCCTTGGACGACCATTACATCCAGGAGCATTACGCTCCCCGAGCAGAATTGTACGAAAAACGATTCGGAAAGCCATGTCCTCCATCAATTCTCTTTCTGTCCTCTCGGGGCATACCAGTGACGCCCAAAATGATTTCCCGCCGCACCGTTGCTGCTCGAGAGCGCGCTCGGGCCAGTGATCCGTTTATACGCAAGTCCATTCGGTTTTACGATGCTAGGCACTGGTGGCCGACTAAATTCCTTATCCAACGATTTAAGGAAGGACTGCTGGGGCAAATGAGTGAGGTGCGCGACGCAGCTGCTATGCAGGTGATCAAGAACCAGATGGGGCACAAACATCTAATTACCACCTATAACCACTATGTTGATCATGCTAGGGTGATACTGCGCGCTCATATGGGCTTGGTAAACGAACTCGTCACAAATCCCCCGGAGACCGTAGAGCAATTTCTTGAGTCTCCGTCCTTGCTTTGACCTGTCTTGGCCTAGCTCTGCGCAAATGACCTCTCTGATCCTTGCCATCAAGCTATGTCAATCCTGTGTCCTCGACCGTTTGACCCAGGTTACCCGACCATTCAGATTCGCTCTGCTGGCAGTATGCTACTGTTGTGTCCTCTTATGGCTAGCAAGGATGAACTGTATGGTCACAGGCAAGTCAATCAACAGCGTCAATCGAATCATCGCGCACTCGCATGGCGCACGCGAAATGCTGTTTGTGATTGAGCGAGACAAGCTCGATCGGAACATTCAGGCGCGGCTGGCGATTGATCACCTTGAAAAAGATGGTGACTGGATCTTTCCTGCGGGTATCGGAAAAGTCAGCGAGTTTAATGCTCGTGGTAAGGAGATCAAACGGCGAGATCTCCCACTTATTAAGAAGTCAGTTCCTCAATATAGGAGCTGGAAAGACTGGCATGGCAACGAGCACAGCGGTGTGCAAATTCGAACCATGGATGTGTATCCCGTCGACTTTGTGCGCCCGCCCATGGAGCACCTTTCTCTGAGCGTCATCGATGGGAAGGAGTACATCGCGACCCGCCGAGTGAATATTGATGAGCCGCCCGCTGCTCTTCTTCACTTGGCCAACCTCATGCTCGAATTCTTCGAGGAGTTTGAGATCTTTGACGTTGAGAGGCAGCGCATTGCAAAGGTGCAGGCGCGCCAGCTGCAGTGGGAGTTGCTTCCTCCTGGGAAGTACCCTTGGAAGAGCGCTGAGGCCATCGTCAAACCCTATCTGGCCGGTCTGCGGGCGTCAGAGCAGGGAGTGATCGAACATCGGATCAGGGAAATAACTCGATTCGAACCTGATTTTTTTGCCTCGGGCCGAGGGGGTTATCAAGGATACTTCGTCTTTGGCTTTTCCACGCGTGGGATTTACCTCCTTGAGAGCTCACATTTGGATAACGCTACTTATAGGTTTGGCGAGGATTGGGAAGTCCTATCGACCCTGACCAAGGATGAGATCATCAACGGCGATCATGACCACCAGCGTTTCATTCACGATAAGACCTGGGGCCGTAGGATCCGGCAAATGCTCGCATACGCGTAGCGGTTCATTACCTTTTGGTATGTCGTACAAAGGCGCGGCCCTTGGAGCATCAGATGCGGCTTCGGCGTCATGCGGCGCATGTAGCCGTCTCTTCGAGCTACCAATGCTACCGCTAGATAAATTGAACGTCTGGTTACGATTAATCCGTAGACCAAGCCAGCCCGAGCTTCAGCGCCGCCGCCTGACTCAACCCCGACTGGCTCAGCATTCCTAGTATTGCCAGGCTCTCCCCCAAAGGGGCACTGCTTCATTTCTTTGCCCACAAACTGACTTCGAAGAACCCCTAGCCTTATCTCCAGAAATCGTAGTGCTCAGTAGTGCCTGGTTCAATAAGTCTTTAGTGCGATCGCCATCCTGCATGCAATGCGGATCGAGGGCTCAGCGTAGAGGTCTAGTGGAGAGGAAGCGTGCCTCAGAGGTGATTCATCAGATCGGTAATTTCGGCGTTTACCGTTAATGAGGAGCCTTGGCTAGATACCGTTGTACCGTTGACTTAGAAACGTCCAAATCTCGAGCTATCTCTGAATTCGATAGTCCTTTTTGCTTCAGCTGTGGAGCAAGTTTTAGTCTTTCACTCGCAGCGAGGTTGGAAGGTCTTCCATGTTGGCGTGGCCTACCGCCGCTGGAGATCAGCTCGATCACCCCAGTCTCTTTCAGCGTCTCTAGCTTCCTCGAGATCCGCTCCAATGCCACATCTGTCGCCTCCTCAGAAAGCAAAGAAGTTGTTAGGAGCATTAGAACAGTGGGCTCAGCGTCCAGCATTTTTGAAATTTTCAAAAGCATTTCGATCGAAACGTTCCCTTTGCCGCGCTCCACGCGGCTCAGATAAGAGCGATCAATTAAAGGTAGGTCGTCCTGGGACATTCCTGATTTCTGTCTCAAGGCCCGGACAACGGCCGCAAATGCTTCGCTGAGAGACATTTATGATCCTCTACAAAACAGAGGATAAAGCCACATTGCGTCGACCCATAACACGTCATATAATCCTTCTTAAGGGTCGACTGTTTTCGTCATTCATGAGAAGGCAATGCCCGAGGTAGTTTCGCTTCCGTGAGCTTTCCTAACGGTGATGCGCTTAAACATATGACATGTATTGACGGGAATGAAGCATGGGATTCGAAGAAATCCAAGCAGCCGGCGAGCTCCTATCCACCCCCGGAGAGCCACGCTCCGGATCTGGAGAAAGCCAAGAAGCGTCGATTCGCATTGCGCAAACCCGCTTCCCCAACAAAGGCTTTTGCATCGTCCAGCAGTGGACGATCGTGCGCGAGATAGCGAGCGATGGGATCTCACCAAAATCCACGTTCACGGGCACCTGCCGCTCTTTGTTTTCGCCGAAAAAGTCATCCTAGACAGCCGAGGACGCTTCGATTACGGAAATTGGGTACGCAGCCCCATGGCCATTTCATTCCAAGATGGCTTTCTCTTTGAAACCAAAAACACGGTGTACGTTTTGGTGGGAGACGGCGACGAAAAGTCAGCCAGCCTCGCCGCGATACTGTCTCTTTATCAGTGATGTCAGCTGCAACAGCGGCCTGTAGATCCACGGGAATGTGAAATGTTTAGAAGTCATGAAACTGTTGCCGAGGGCACTCCTAATATTTTTGGGGATGGGTATTCGAACTGGCGGATGTTTGAACGCCACTTGGCTCATCCTTGGTATCACGTCGTCCTTCAGGAGCGCTTGGAGGGCACGGTATGGTCAAGCACCATGATGATTAGTGACGTCGATATGCTCGAAGAAATACTTTCCAAACAAACCAGCGAGTTTGTCGTTACGGAAATTCAGGTCGTCACGCCTGGGTGGATGAACAAAGCCGGCAAATGGATTATGGAGGGGCTTTCAGGGTTGCTGGTCGGATATGACTCTAGTGGTGCTCGTGTTTGCCTTCATAACATTGGCGACGAAAAGGCTTATACGGATGCCCCAGGCTGTCTTGTTGACCCTCACTCTCTCAAAGGGCTTCGAGTGATTTTTTAATCCGAGTACGTAAATCGCAGCCTCTCCTGGCAAGGCGCGCCATGGTCGGAGGCCGCCCGCCACAGCTGTATGCAATGTACAACTAAAACGAAAGTGGTCGTCTGCTATGAAAATTCAGATTTACTCAGATCTGCACCTCGGTTTCGCTCGATTCGATCCTTCCCCAAGCGACGCGGACGTAGTCATTCTCGCCGGTGACATTGATATCAAATCGCGTGGAGTCTCCTGGGCAAACGACACATTCCAATGCCCTGTGATTTACGTTTGTGGAAACCACGAGTACTACGGCGGCCACATTGATCACACACTTCAAAAAATGAGGGACGCGGCAGCGCCTCATGTGCACGTCCTCGAAAACGAGGCCTTGATCCTGAATCAAACCAGGTTTTTGGTCACGACTGCTTGGACAGATTACTCGTCGACCGGAGATGTCGTTGCCGCGAAAAGAGTCGCTTGGGACTGGATGAACGATTTCACTGTGATCAGAACGGATGCAAATTTCCGACGTTTGCGTCCTGATGACTTGATCGCTAAATCTCAGGCGGCGTACGCCTGGCTTACTGGGGAATTGGACAAGCCTTTCGACGGTAAAACTGTTGTCGTCACGCACCATGCCCCTACGTCGGAATACGTAAGTGGGGATTTTCCAGAACACCTCGTTGCTGCGTACGCAAATAACTGGCCTGAGCTTTTGGAAAATGCCGATCTGTGGATTTATGGACATACCCACATCGCTGCGGATTTCGTTAAAGGAGGATGCCGGGTTGTGTCAAATCCTCGCGGATATCCGACTGAAGAGACCGGTTTCGATCAGGATCTTTTGCTCGAGATTTGAGGGGCGGCATGCAGCGATGAACCTCAGCAATTTGAGTTTTTTCCTACGTCTGGCGCTGGGATCAATTCCATTTTTGCGATCTAAACCCCAATCGATCGAGAAACTCACATGGTTACGTTAGAAGAGATTTCCCAGCTCCTTTACGGGGCAGGGAAGGAAGCACTTGGCTGGCAGGGCACCCAAGATGAGCTGATTGCATTGGTAGCAAAAACATTCCCAGGCAAAGCATTCTGCGTGGTGAAGCAGTGGATCCTGATCGACCTTACGGTTAACCCTGATGAGAAAGAAAAGCTAAGTGGGCTTGGTCTACTTCCCGCGACGCTTTTTGCTCATGAGATAGTCCTGGACAGCAAAGGACGCTTCCAGCCTCGAATGTGGGTTCGTAGCAATTTCGGTGTCTCTTTCACTGAAGGCTGTATGTTTGAAACCAAAAATACTGTCTATCTCCTGCTTGGGCCAGGACTGAGAAAAGAGGCTAGCATTGGCGCCGCTTTTTCAATGAAAGCTGGTTAAGCAATGACCGCCGCAAATACACATTGAGTCATTTTTGGAGCTTTGGCCGGATGCCGGAAATCATCGAAGTCGAATTTCATAGTAAGTATCTCAGTGACTTCCAACTGAGTCGCCTTGTAAAAGCGAGTCTCCAAAAATACACAGTACCCATTACGGCCTTTATCAACGATGCAGTGATTATCGATGATAGGTGTCTTGGTGTGTTCTTTGATCATCTTCAGCAAGACGACGCGTACCGACCAGCCAATGGCGGCATCATTCGAACAGAAAAAATTCAGAGGGCCTGGAAAGAAGGGCGTTTTTGGCTTCTTGAGACGCGAGAAGGAAATTACCTTGTTGGTAGCTTCAAGCGTGGGGGCGGGCGACGGAGTTTTCTCGAATTGCTTCGGTCGGGTGAACGGCTCGAATCTGATCCAAGGTTGAATGCGTAATTCATTGGACGTGGAGACATGACTGCATGGCAATGGAAGAACACTGGACGGCAACTCGAGCCATGAACAATTTCGATGAGTTGCTCGAAAGGGTAATCACGACTCGTAAACCGGTTGTCATCGATGGGCAGCGAAGGAGCGCTGTGCTGGTCTCGATTGAGGAGTGGAACGTCATCCAGGATGATCTCCGCCCCCGCGTTCCGCCAGTCCGCTGAGAAATCGCTTGCTAGGCCTCTTCTGATTTAAATCTGCAGCGCTGCGAGTTAGCCGTGCGGAGCGCGCACAGGCCGTGCCATTCAGCGAGTACATTCTTAGCCCGGAGTTGGTATGGGATATCTCAGCCTAGAGGACATCTACCCGGATGACGTACACAAATATGGCCATATGCGGGTAGGAATGACCGATCTCTACGTTAAAGACAATCACGCCGCTTATGGTGTGGTGACGCGTGGCGAATGCCACGAGCTGGCCAGTAGGTTACTGCGTGATGAAACAGTGCAAATGATCATTAGCGCTAAGCTTGCCGCATTGCCAGAGGACTACGATCCGTGGATTAGGCGGATCGAACGCAATCGTGCGTTACACGCGAGGTATGGGGATAAATTCGATCCCTGGGGGGACGACTGAAAGTCCCCACGTCCAATCACAAATGCAGCATCTCATCTTACTCAGCCAACTTGCCTCGCAAATCTATCAGTGGGACGAGCATGGGCGCCAATGACAGGCCACGCTAGCACTCGATGAAAAGGAAAGGACGTTGAAGATATTCCTTGATTGCGAATTTACTCAGCTCAATCGGGACTCGAAGCTGATATCCCTAGCTCTGGTATCAGAGTCGGGCCGAGAGTTCTACGTTGAGCTGATCGACACCTATCTGGTCGAAGACTGTAGTGATTTCGTTATTCAGAACGTTCTACCACAGCTTGATCCTCTGCGATGTGGTCAGTCGCTTAGCGAAGCCCAAGCCTCTCTTCGCAGATTTCTAGGGAGCTTCGTCGAGCAGCTTGAGGTGTGTTCAGATGCGCCACATTGGGATTGGCAGTTGTTCCGTGATCTCGTTTGTGCAGATCATCAACCCTGGCCACTCCACGTTATGGATCAACCAACCGACCTCACGATCCTTTTCAATCAGGTAAGTGCGGAAACTCTTGAGGAGCTGGATCTACCTGATCTGCCGCACCATGCATTGTTAGACGCGCGGATGCTTGCAGAGCTTTTCAAGGCATTGGCCTCTCGGTTTGCTCTGTCACCATAGAGGTACATCGCGACGTTGGTCGCTCAGCTTTGAACGGTGTCCTGCTGGTGATTTGAGTTTAACCATCGGTGGCGAAGGGACAAAGCTGGATTATTTCAAATTATGGCTCAGCCATAATTATTGCTTAGCCATAATTTTCACATCCAAAGCTCCCTTTAATCGGAGCAACACTTCGGCATCAGAACAGGTGGATACTCCCGCAGTAGCTGCAACGTCGAATCGCATAAGGTTGAGTCATGAATGATCCTCGTATCCCCAACATCAAGTCCGCGCACCACGTTCGGAAGACCTCGCCAGCGAATGAACCGATGGAAGCCCATCTATCCGTATCCCGAACTCTCGGGCTTCTGGCGGCGGATATGGACGCGCATCCGGAGCTAATTCAGCCCGTAGATTCGCGTTTGGTCGATCGCATCAATGCGCTAGTCGGTCAGGCAGATGTTGACCTCAATTCACCGCTCTCAGCGGAAGACGAATAAATTAGGGCCGCGAACCCAGGCTCGTTGTATGGGCATCGCCGTTTTCTTCAGAGAGTGATGACAGTGACATTTCGGTACATCGGAAGCGCTGAGCCTTAATCCGATTTACAGATTTTGGTGTATTGTTAGGCGACTAACTACCTAGAGAACGACCATGTCCAAGCTCGCAGAATTTCGCCAACTGGAAAAGCACCTTGCCGAACAGCTCCAGGCTCTCGAAGCGCTGAAAGGCGATGCTGGCCTGAAGAAAGAAATTGAATTTGAAACAAAGCTGCGCGCCTTGCTCGCCGAATATGGTTACAGCCTGCTGAACGTGATCAACTTGCTTGACCCTAAGGCTGGTCGTCGCGCGCCAGCAGCCGAGTCCAAGACCGGCACTCGTAAACCACGCCAAGTGAAGATTTACAAGAATCCTGAATCCGGGGAAGTCGTGGAAACCAAGGGCGGCAACCACAAAACGCTGAAAGAATGGAAAGCCAAATATGGCTCGGACAAAGTAGAGTCCTGGCTGACCAAGTGATTTTGGTTTGAGTACAAAAGGGCCTGATAGGGCCCTTAATTGTTGGCGATGAATAGGGCAGGAACGAGAAAGCAGCGCGTTTACTTTGGCGGCCCAGGCAATGACAACGCCGGTGTTTCAGCGTGTTGGGACTATCGATTAAAGCGCTCGACCAACGAATATTGAGTTGCAGCTGTCTTGGTCAACTCCTTGCTTAGTTCTGCTGAGTGATGAGCTTGCTCCGATGTCTGATCCGCCAGGTGGGCAATGGTGGTGATGTTACGGCTGATTTCCTCGGCGACGGCGGTTTGCTCTTCAGTGGCGGCCGCAATCTGCGTTGTCATATCAGTGATGTTGGCTACGGCTTCACTGATTCCCACCAATGCCTTGTCTGCTTCAAGTACCCACGCCACGCCTTCTTCGGCTTGACGATGACCGCTTTCCATTGTCTGTACGGCATTGTTAGAGGAAGTCTGAAGCTTGGTGATCAGGTCATGGATCTGCTTAGTGGACTCAGACGTACGCTGTGCCAACTGACGTACCTCGTCGGCCACAACAGCGAAGCCTCGACCCATATCGCCAGCGCGCGCGGCCTCGATCGCGGCATTCAGAGCCAGTAAGTTGGTCTGATCGGCAATACCTTTGATTACGTCGACCACTGTTCCGATTTCGTTGCTGTCCTTGGCCAACTGCGCGACGGTCTCCCCAGTTTCACCCACCACTTCAGAGAGGCGCTGGATCGCTTCGCGGGTATCTCGGGCAATGTCGCGTCCGCGTCCGGTCAGCAGGTTAGCCTCCTGGGTGGCGTCAGCGGTGCGCTGGACATGGCTCGCGACTTCTTGTGTGGTCGCCGCCATCTGATTGACTGCAGCGGACACTTGCTCGGTCTCGACGCGCTGGCGATCAAGTCCACGTGAGCTGTCGGAGGCCAGTACGTCGGATCTCCCGGCTAACCCACTGAGTTGCTCTGCGGTGTCTTGCAGGCGTGTAAGACAGGTCTTTAGACGCGCAGCCTGGCTCACAAAGGCTGTTTCCAAACGCGCTTGAGCCCCGTGCTGATCACTGTACATCTGTGCAATAAGTTGATCAGAAGTAGAGGGCTCAGCCATCTGCAACAGGCGCATTGTTCCTTGCTTTTGCCAACGAGAGGTCATCAGTCCAAGCGGAACGGATATGCCTATTGTGGCGACAATAGCTACGGATGCGTTGAGAAGTAGGCCGCTCAAAGTGCCCACTAGACCCATGACAAGGTACGGCAGGTAGTCCAGTAGGGCAGGCAGCCACTTGTCTCGAGTGGGAATGGCAGATTTTCCCTGGCTGATGCGCCGGTAGAGGGATTCTGCGCGTCGGATCTGCTCAGCGGTCGGTTTGACTCTGACCGATTCAAAGCCAACCACTTGGCTGCCTTCAAAAATTGGTGTTACGTAAGCGTTCACCCAGTAGTGATCGCCATTCCTAGAACGGTTTTTGACAATCCCCATCCACGGGTTGCCTTGCTTAAGAGCGCTCCACATATGGGCAAAGACTGCAGATGGGACGTCAGGATGGCGGACGATGTTTTGAGGGGCGCCAATCAGATCGTTTCGGTCGAAACCGCTGATCTCGACGAAGGCGTCATTGCAATAAGTAATCACTCCTCGAGCATCGGTTGTTGAGATGAGTTTCTGTTGAGGTGCTAGCGCAATTTCGCGCTGCGTTACTGGTTGATTGTTTCTCATTCCTACTGCTCCTTGTGTCCTATTAAAATGCCATCGGCAGATACTAGAAAAAGGTTAGTAGGTGTTGCAAAAAAACCTTTAATAACAATACGTTGTGTTGAGTTTCGGGGGGTTGGATACCTAGAGTATTTTGAGTTACACAAGCGAATTGTCATGTTGTACGTCCCGAATGGCAGTACACGCTCCGAGGTACTTAAAGGGTCGATCAGATCAGTGATGATTCGGTGCCTGATAGAAAGCCCCCGCGTTTGGGTTGCCTTTAACGATGCCTCGGGAATCCCGTGCGCTCGGCACAGTACGGCTGCACGGTTACCGAGAGGCGCAAGTCAAAAGCTTTCAAAGCCGCTTCTAACTGTTCAATTTTTGATGTGTGTAAAAAGTCCACTAGACGATCACCCTGTGCCTGGTGCACCCCGAGCAACCGGCACAAGTCGGCCTTGCGCATATCTCGCTGCATCATGGCGTTCCATAGCGCGATTTTCGCCACGGTTACCGCTGGCAAGCGGACTACGTGCTCACCAGCCTCCGGCGCAGATGCTACTGGTATGACTCGTCGCTGATCGACATAAATGGATAGGGTTGTCTCGATCGCGTCCAGGGCTTCGCTGATTGCGCTCTTCCGATCTTCGCCATAGCTGTTCAGCTCTGGAAGGTCGCGGCAGAGAATGGCAAGTCCCGGAGCACTGTCTTCCTCGAAGCGGATTGCATAGTCGTACATGGTCACTCCTCGGAGGTCATCGCGAGTAATTTCACTCGCGCGCTGCGTCGGTAGGCGTCCTTCAGGTAGGCATACGGATCATGGGGAAGATCACTCCGGTGCCATGAGCACCGCGAGAGTCATATTGATGAAATCTTCATTCTTGCTGATCGTTTCCAGCGCACCACGCACATTGCCCCCAACCTCGCCCGATCCACGCTGCTCAACCCAGAGCGTCAGTTCCATAATGGCGGCCTCAAGGGCAAGTTGGTTTTGATTGATCTTGAATAGCAGGGAAGGGAGCAGGTCTGAATTTGGCATCGCGATTCCTCCGTGAAAGAGGTCAGCGTAGCAAAAGGTCTGGGAAGCCGGACGCGGCGCCGACACCGTCGAGTCTTGGCTTACTAAGTGAGTTGGGTTTGAGTACTTCTTCGGCACACCGACAATGAGCAGTGTTGACGTAAAACCAGCCGAAACACTATCGAGCGACTGTCGCTCGAGCCGTTAGCCAAGACTGCCTGTATCTGTGAGTCAGAGGGCGTAGCGCATTTTGGGGGGCTAGGGCAGCGAGCAGCAGGACGGAATCACTCAAGCAATTCCGATATGGCGGCGTTCATGCACTAACCCCTGCCAGCCTAACTACCTGTTAGCTGTTTGCTTGCTTGTATAGTTCGCGGGTCAGGAATAGATTCGATTCTTCAAGGATCCTATCAAGCTACACGCCAAAGGGAAATTGCCGTGATTTACTCAAAATCGCTCGGTTACAACCTCACCATTTGATCTCAACGACATCTATATTGCTGTTGGCTGATAGTCAGCCACTAGGACGTTTCGAGGTTAAGTATCAATCCATTGAGGATTACCGAATGCGCGTGATGATCCTGGATGATGACCCATGGATATCCGATCTTTTAAAACAGCTCGTGTTGAGCATCCGTCCGGTTGCTCAGGTCGATTGCTTTATCGATGTCGCTAGCGCTTTAGACGCTTGGCAGCCGAGTATCTATCAGTTGGTGATGGCCGACTGGAATCTACCGGATGCCCCCGGCGTCAACCTTTTGCAGAAAATTCGCGAAAAAGATCAAAGCACGCCTCTGATCATGATCACTGGGCGCGCTGACCGAGACAGTGTGCTGGCGGTAAAATCACTGAGGATCAGTGCCTTTTTCACAAAGCCATTCCAGGTTTCGCGCGTCGTACAATGCCTGGATGCGCTCCTTCCGCTTGATGAGCCCCCCCGAGCGACCACTGTCAACAATGAAGACCTGATTAGCTATCTCAATGGTTTGTCTGCGGCAGAGTTGGACTTGCCTTTATTGGCTTCGGTAAAAGACAAGCTTCAGCTCGGCTATGGCGGGGCGGTGATGGATTTACGAGAACTCGCCAATGATTGGCAGTATGACCCGGCGCTATGTGCGCACTTGATCGCCGCCGCCAACGGTGCCGCGTATCTCGGACTCGGGCAGCCATGCACGAATTTGAACGGTGCCCTGGCGCGACTGGGAGGGCTTACCAGCGTGAATCTGGCGATCAGCCAAGCCCTGCGACAGACCAATACTCGACCTGACGGCATGCTGATGACCTTCATCCAGACTCATCTGGATGAAGCCGAGCGTTTAGCTGAAAGGGTTGTACTCCTAGCTCAAAAATGTGGGCTGGATCCGGCTCCGCTGCAAAGTGCCGCTTTGTTGCATCGCATGGGCGAATTGTGCGTGCTATACCATACTCAGGCTTGGGAAAATCAGGGTAACAGCCTGACTGAAGAAGCGCTGGATGACGCTTTTCGAATTTTTGCAGAGCCGTTTGCCGTTCGCCTTAAAGCGAGTTGGGGGCTGCCGATGATGTTACGGGAGCTGATAGGTGCCATTTTTGTCTTGCCATCCATGCAGGTCAGCCGAGAACAGGTGTTGATGCGCCTAGCTGCAGCCATGAACAACGGCGAACCTGAAGCAGCCATAGAGAGGCTTAGGCGCTTAGCGGGTCTGGCTTGAATGTTGAAAGAATGTTAGTCCAATGCTAGCGGTAGTAGATAGGGTGAGTGACCCGAGTTCTAATAGAGGGAATGAAGTGCCCCATAGGTCGTTGAGTAATAAACCAGTCCTACTCATAGTCGACGATCAGGTTAGTGACCTGAAAGTTTTGAGTGCAGCGGTGCAAGATTTAGCTACAGTCTTTTTTGCTAAAACTGGCCGGCAAGCACTTGAACTCGCCCGGCAGTGCAGGCCTGATGTGGTGCTGCTCGACATAGAGATGCCGGGCCTGAGCGGCTTTGAGGTTTGCCGTATTCTGAAGGCTGACCCAGAACTTCTAAACGCAGCGGTCATTTTCGTAAGCGCTCACACAAAAACAAGTAATGAACTTCTTGCCCTTGAGTGTGGTGGAGTGGATTTCATTAAGAAGCCACTGAACGTACCTGTTACAAGAGCCCGTATTAAAGCTCATATTGCTTTGCGAAACGAAGCAAAGAGGCTTGCAAATCACGATGCATTAACCGGGCTACCCAACAGAATATTGCTGCAGGATCGAACCGAGCAGGCGCTTAAAAAAGCCCGACGCAGCAATGGGCGGGTGGCAATGCTTCTGCTTGATTTGGATAATTTCAAAGTAATTAATGATTCGATGGGGCATTCAATCGGTGACCTAGTATTGCAGGAGGTTGCGTCTCGACTATCTCGATGCCTGCCTTTGCAGGGTACTGTAAGTAGGCAGGGAGGAGATGAGTTCATCTTTCTGCTGCCAGATGTGCTTGGTTTCGATGCTATAGGGCATTTTGCTGAAATGGTGCTAGCCACTATATCAACCCCATTTTTAGTCCAAGGGAGTCGATACAGTCTTTGTGCAAGCATCGGCATTAGTGTGTTTCCGGAAGATAGCGATGATATAGAGTCGCTTTATCGTTACGCTGACGCTGCCATGTATCAGGCAAAGCTTTTAGGTCGCAATCGGTATTGTTTTTTTTCCGAGCATATTGAAACTGGCATCCGCGCGCGGCATTTGCTTGAGCATGATATGCGAAACGCTTTGGAAGATAGAGTTTTTAAAGTTTTTTACCAGGCGAAAGTAGATGTAAAACATAATAGAGTTGTCGGGATGGAGGCGCTAATCCGGTGGTGTAATCATTGCGGAGTATTCATTCCTCCTTCCGATTTCATTCCATTGGCAGAAGAAACTGGGTTAATAGTTCCGATTGGAAAGTATGTTCTGCTGCAGGCATGTAAGGATGCGAAAATGCTGCGTGATTTCGGTCACAAAATCCCTGTTAGTGTAAATGTTTCAGTCGTGCAATTTCGTGATGATTCTTTTCTAGATATGGTAGCAAACGTCCTGGAAGAAACGGGGTTGGACGGGGGGAGTTTGGAGCTAGAGATTACTGAGGGAGTACTTGCTAGAGATGTCGATAAAGCTCGAGAAGTACTTTTTAAGTTGAAAGTTTTAGGGGTGGGCATTTCTATCGATGATTTTGGTACCGGTTATTCTAGTCTTGCATATCTAAAACGATTTCCAGTTGATGTCCTGAAAATAGATAAAAGTTTTGTTCGAGATATGATGGTCGACAAGTGCGATTCGGCAATAATTGACGCGATTATAAAGCTAGCTGAAGCGCTTGAGCTTAAGTTGGTAGCTGAGGGGGTAGAGACTCAGGAGCAGTCTGATGCTCTTTTGGGAAAAGGTTGTCAGGTTATGCAAGGTTATCTGTATTGCCACCCAATCCCGATTTCTCAAATGAGTTCACTTTTAGCTTCTAGAGTTGAACTTGATGCTATGAGTGTAAAAAGTTTGCCATGGCTCGCTCCTGAACAGAACTAGAATTCTGTGTTAGAGGCTCTAAACCATTAATTAATGGATGTTGCGGGTGAAAAAAAATAAGTTTTTGTCTTTGGGTCGGGGCGCAGCGATCACTTTTGTGGTGGGGCTGGTAGCAAGCACTGTTGGAGCTTGGTTCCTTGAGCGTGTTAATGCGGAGCGTGCTCAGGAAGCTATCATAGCGGCTACAGAACAGGCCGCCGATCTTGTTTTGACCCGTCTCAATCTTTATCAGTACGGTTTGAGAGGAGCTCGCGGTGCCGTTGTGACAGCTGGGGAGTACGGCATTACACGCGAATTGTTTGACCGATATAACAAGACTCGAGATATGCCCACCGAGTTCCCCGGAGCTAGAGCCCTAGGGTTTATTAGACGTGTACAGGAGCGCGATGAAAGCGAGTTTCTAAAGTACGCACGAGCTGATGGCGCAGCGGATTTTAACATTCGTCAATTCGCAGCACATCCAGGTGAGCGTTACGTTATCCAGTATGTCGAACCTGTTGAAGGTAACCAGGCCGCAATTGGGTTGGACATCGCTTCGGAAGCAGCGCGCCGAGAGGCTGCCCAATCCTCTATACGGAGCGGGATGGCTAGAATCACTGGGCCCATCACACTGGTACAAAAAAATACTAAGCCACAACAATCCTTTTTGTTGTTAATGCCAATATTTCGCGGGGGTATAACGCCTACAACTCCTTTGGCGCGAGACGAAGCAGCGTTTGGCTGGAGCTATGCTGTTTTACAGACTGAGCAGGTGCTCAAAGACCTACGAATAGAAAATGAGTCAGTGCATCTTCATCTGAGAGATATCACGACACCCGATCAATCTAAGCTTTTTTATGAAAGTACAATCGACGCCGGTGATCGTGAAATATTATTAACCCATACGTTGGAGCGAGTTGTGTATGGGCGGCGGTGGGAAATACAACTCGGTGCCAATCAGCTGTTTATGCAGAACCTTCATCAAGTTTCTCCGAAAGCTGCGCTGTTTACAGGTGGGCTCCTCACTTTTCTGATGACGGCTCTAGCGGGTGTTATAGATGTCAGTCGTCAACGTCGTCGGCAAGTCATCGCAGAGCAAGCTAGGCTAGCGGCCATCGTCGAGAGCTCGGCTGATGGAATTATTGGGAAAAACCTTGATGGAGTTGTTACCAACTGGAACAAGGGCGCGGAACAGATTTTTGGTTATACAGCTGAGGAGGCAGTGGGCCGAGTACTTGAAGATTTGATTGTTCCTGCGGAGCTCGCTTCTGAAGAGGCTCTAATTCTTGAGCGAGTCCGTGCCGGAGAGCGCATAACTGGTTTTGATACTCTGCGGCGGCACAAAGATAGCCGGCTAATCGATATTTCTGCTAGCATTTCACCAATTTACGGTGACTCGGGACAAGTCATTGGAGCATCTAAAACTTTAAGGGATATCTCGTCAAAAAAAGCCGCAGAAGCCATAATTCTTGAGCTGAACTCAAATCTGGAAGAGCAGGTTTTAGAGCGAACTTCCGAGTTGCGGCATCTTAATTTGTTGCTGGGTGCTGTACTTCGCTCGGCTACCAAAGTTTCGATAATTGCAACGGATCTCGATGGGGTTATTCGTGTTTTCAATGAGGGTGCCGAGCAACTGCTAGGCTATAGTGCCGATGAGTTAATTGGTAAATGCACGCCTGCGCTTTTTCATGATCCAGTGGAAGTTGCTACTCGTGGGATTGAACTCAGTGAGGAGCACGCTCAGTTAATTGAAGGGTTTCGTGTATTTATTTATAAACCTGATCTTGAAGGTGCGGAAACTCGGGAGTGGACTTATATACGTAAGGATGCAACAAGATTTTCGGTCTCTCTGGTTGTCACCTCCATGCGTGATGACGAAGGGAAAACGACTGGATACCTCGGTATCGCGGTAGACATTACTGAGCGTAAAACTGCGGAACAACAGTTGGCTGCTAGCCTCGAGACAACGCAAAGACAACGCGCTGAGTTGTTGGCAGTGCATGATCAGTTACTGATGGCGGCCAAAGTTGCGGAGCTGGGCATCTGGTCTTGGACGTTGGCGGATAATTCCTTGCAGTGGAATGATAAGATGTACGAGTTTTACGGCCAGCCTCTTGCATTGCGTGATAATGGGCTTACTTATAACAATTGGTACTCCAGTGTTCACCCGGAGGATGTCGTAGATACAGCTGACAAGCTGAACGCAGCGATAGATGGCGTAGGTGTGTATGACCCAGTCTTTCGCGTTATACGCCCTGATGGTCAGACTCGTTTCATTCAAGCAGGTGCTCACATCGAGCGCGGTGAAAATGGAAAAGCATTGCGTGTGACCGGAATCAATCGGGATATCACTTCCCAGCGCGAGCTGGAGACCAACCTGCAATTCGCGAAAGAACAGGCAGATATGGCGAGTGCGGCCAAGTCAGCCTTCCTAGCCAATATGAGTCATGAAATACGCACTCCTATGAACGCAGTATTGGGTATGTTGCAGTTGGTTCAGCAGACTGATCTGAGTAGTCGTCAACTCGATTATGTGACAAAAGCTCAGACGGCGGCGAAGTCACTTTTGGGTTTGCTCAACGATATCTTGGATTACTCAAAGATTGAAGCCGGAAAGCTGCAGCTCGATTTGCACCCTTTTGAGCTTGAACCGCTTATGCGTGATCTAGCAATTGTGCTGGCTGGGAATCAGGGTGAAAAAGAGGTCGAGGTTATGTTCGACTTGGACACCTGTCTGCCCAGCGCCTTGGTAGGTGATAGCTTGAGGCTGCAACAGGTATTAATCAACCTGGCCGGAAACGCTCTTAAGTTCACTCAAGCAGGGCAGGTTGTCATCCGTGTTGAGCAACGCATGCGTACTGAAAACACAGTTTGCTTGCGGATCTCTATTTCTGACACCGGAATTGGTATAAGTCCAGAGCAGCTTCTTCGTATTTTTGAAGGATTTACTCAAGCGGAGGCATCAACTTCCCGGCGCTTTGGTGGTACCGGTTTGGGGCTGGTTATCTGCAGGCGATTGGTCAGCTTGATGGGTGGTGAACTACAAGTTGAGAGCCAACTGGGTGTAGGAAGCTGCTTCTGGTTCGATCTCACTTTGGACGTGGCACAGAGTTCGCTTTTGCGATCCACCTGTCCTGGAGTGGATGTACCTACTCGATTATTGGTAGTCGATGACAACGTAGTAGCAGGTGAACTATTGCTACGAACCGTTCATGCGCTTGGGTGGAAGGCAGACCTTGTGAATGGAGGCACGCAAGCAGTGGAATGGGTGAGGAGCGCTCAAGTGCAAGGCGAACCTTACGACATAGTGCTCATGGACTGGCGGATGTCCGATATGGATGGATTGAGTGCAGCGCAATTGATCCATCAGGAGAATAATGATTTACCACCGCCGATGATCATAATGATCACTGCTTATGGTCGCGAAGTGCTGGCCGACGTTCATCAACAGGGAGGTGCACCTTTTGTTGGTTTTCTTACCAAGCCTGTGACACCCAAGCAGTTAGCAGATGCGGTTCAGCGAGCGTTCCACACCGAAGGTACTCTGTATTCCACTCCTTCCGAGTCGATAGAGGTAAGGCCGAAGCGTTTGGCCGGGCTGCGTCTATTGGTGGTAGAGGACAATGCCATTAATCGACAAGTTGCTGATGAGTTGCTGACAAGCGAAGGTGCACAGGTGACGTTGGCTGACGGTGGACTAGAGGGTGTCAGCAAGGTGGAAAGTGAGCAGGTGCTATTCGACGCTGTATTGATGGATATTCAGATGCCGGATATTGATGGTTTGGAAGCAACCCGTCGCATTCGATCCAATTCACGCTTTACAAAGCTGCCGATTGTGGCGATGACCGCAAATGCCTCTAGTGCAGACCGCGACGCTTGCCTGGTTGCCGGGATGAATGAGCACGTCGGCAAACCTATAGATTTGGAGCAACTCATCGTAACGCTGCTTTCACAAACGGGTCGCGTAAGTTCTGCCGAGACTCTGGCGTCCGGAAAAGTTAATGATATTAGTGCCATCGAGTCTCATGCTTCGATCATAGCCCGCTTTGGTGGTGATGTTAATTTGATTCGCAATGTATTACGTAACTTTGGCCCGGAACTGGAGAAGCAACTAGCTCGCCTTGCTGAGCACGTTAAACAGCAAGATGCCTCTGGAGCGATTTTCGTCCTTCATACTATAAACGGTAGCAGCGGCACGATGGGCGCAAAGGCATTATCCTCATTGTCCGCAGACTTAGAGAGTAAACTTAAATATGAAGGTGATGGTGCGATAGCCAAGATATTTTCTAATACTATTTGGATTGATGAACTGCATGAACTGCTGAAGCAGTTTTTGGAGCAAATGAATGCCGCATTCGGTTGTGTCGTTCAAGCAGAGAGTGTTGTCGTGGAGGAGATAATGGAACCTAGGCAATGGAGATCGTCTATGGGGGAGATTTTGCTATCACTGGAAACTGGCAACCTTGAAGCTATAGAGTTGGTAGATGCACTCGTGTCGAAAACACCTCAGTTCCTGCGTACTCGGTTCGACGAATTAGTTATCTTGGTGCATGCTCTAGATTTTGCAGCGGCTATTCCGCTTGGTCGCGAACTCATGGAATCTTTGTAATGGAAAAAAATATAGAAAATTGGTTGCCACATTTTTGTCGTCGTCCCAAAATCCTTATTGTCGATGACCAACCAACTAACATTCGCGTACTCCATGAGTTATTTCGCCAAGATTGCGATATTTTTATGGCTACTAATGGTGAACAGGCAATAGCTATATGTCAAAGTCAACTGCCGGATTTAGTGCTGCTAGACGTGGTCATGGAAGGCATAGATGGTCATGAAGTGTGTCGTCGGCTCAAGTCTGATCTAGCGACTCAAGGTATACCCATAATTTTCATCACGGCGCAACACCATGAGTCAGAGGAGGTAATTGGGCTGGAGCTTGGCGCGGTAGACTTCATTAGCAAACCTATAAATCCTATAATAGTGAAGGCTCGTGTTCGAACACATCTAGTTCTTAAATTACAGAACGATCAGCTCCGCTCTATGGCGTTGATAGATGGCCTAACTGGGGTTGCTAATCGGCGTAGATTTGACGAGGCTATAATAGCCGACTGGCGTCAGTGTTTTAGAGACCAAAAACCGCTGTCGCTTATATTGGTCGATGTTGATTATTTCAAGCGTTACAATGACAGGTACGGTCATCAAGCGGGGGACGAGTGCCTAAAATCCGTCGCGCATGCTTTAGCTGAATCTGTCCGGCGCCCTTACGACTTGGTTGCCAGATACGGGGGCGAAGAGTTTACATGCATTCTGCCTAGTACAGGAATCTCAGGTGCCCTCGAGATTGCAGAGAGGATGAAAGAGTATGTTCTAGCATTGAATATAGAGCATTTTGATTCTGATTTAGGTCAGGTGGTAACTATTTCTCTGGGTGTTGCAACAGTTATACCAAGTGGCGATTTTAAACTTCAAGATTTGTTAGATGCCGCAGATAAACAGCTTTATAAGGCGAAGCAAGCAGGGAGGGGGCGTGTGTCTTTCTAGCAATTTTGTTAGTTTAAGGGTTTGCTCTCTATGGTTGTGATGACGTTTGTGTAAGTTTTTTACAAAAATCTTCGCTCGCAGCACTAGAAGTCAGAAAGACATTTGTTTTTAGATAAAACTACGGGGTTTGCTAGGGGGATATGGCTGTCCGTGCTGCCGATGTTCGTATTGAGGGCGTGCTAAAATTGGCGCCGATATCATCACTCAGGTGGCACGCGAGCAGGATCAAAGTAGTCACAACTTGGTGAATAGCAGTTATTTTGAGATGCTAAGGCATTATTTCATGGCTGTTTAATCAAACACTTGCCACTGGATGCTTTGGATACCCCACAGGCTCGGAGCCTAGTCCTAGCTTAAATTAATAGCCTCAGGCTGCTCTGACTTTTTCAGACGCTTCTCCTCGTACATTTCTACGTCAGCGAGGGTCAACGCCGAAGCTATGTTGTTCCTGGCATTAGCCATGGCTATACCCAATGAGGCTCGAACACCCGCCTGATGTAGCGCTTGAGTTACCCGTTCACGAAGCGCTTCGCCACCAGCATTATCGCAATTGACGCCTATGATGGCGAACTCATCGCCTCCTAGTCTTGCGACGATATCATCTGTTCGAGAAGCTTGAGTAAGGGCATCGCCAGCACACTTTATCAGCTCATCACCTGCTGCGTGCCCGTTGCTATCATTTACAAGCTTTAGATCGTCCAGATCAATCACTACCACTGCTGATGACTTTCCGTAGCGGCGATTCCGCTCATCCTGAGATGCGGCTAACTGCTCCCAGCCTGCGCGATTGTAAAGCCCCGTGAGTGCGTCGCTAAGAGCCTGAGCCTCGAAACGCTCGGCCCTGCTTGACTCGTTATCAGCTTTTAACTCCATCTGCAAAATCTTGCTGAGCATCATTCCAATCATTTCTATGAGCTCTTGATCTTCTTGGATCTTCGCGGGCTGGGGCTTTGGATCAACGGCGCATAAGGTGCCGAAGAGGGAACCATCGGACAAAAGGAGGGGAACGCCGATGTACGCGCGGATTGGTAATTTCTTGCTAATTGGCGCCGAAGAGTAAGCAGCTACCAATTCTGAGTCTGGTGCAATGCGAGGGCCGTTGCCCTTTACCATTTCACTACAAAACGAATCACTCCAGCTAAAGAGCTGTCCAGGATGGACGTCATAGCTTTGGTCTTCACAATGCAATACCGTCCAGTCATCATTTTCTGTGCGAGTTATCATCCACAGATCGAATCCTAGCCGGCGCCGTAAAAATGCTAGAGCCTCACGAGCTGCACCCTCAAAATCACTCATGTTTAGCTCCGACGTAAGAATCTGTGAAGGAAACATCGTAGCACCGCTGCCGGAGCGTGCATGCGATGGCTCGTTATACTAGCTTTAAATAGCGCCCGGTGAGCGGTTCCATCTCACGTTCTTACGCTGGTTGTAGCAAAAAAACGGCATAGACCGCTCGCGCCCTTTTTTCTTCAGTTTTGATGCGAGTGGACGACTACATATTAAATCCATCCAAGAAAGTTGTTTATGTCAAAGCTCGCAAAGTTCTCTCAACTCGAAAAGCATCTCGCCGAGCAGTTCGAAGCTCTCGAAGCCCTCAAGAGGGATGGGGCCTTCAGAAAGATATGCATTTCGAGATAAAACTACGGTTTTGCTCGTGAGATATCGCTGTTCCTGGTACCGATGGTCGTGTCTAGGGCGTGTGTCAATTTGGCGTCGGCGCCTACACTGCTGCTGTATCAGTAGTGTAGGCCTGACTTACGCAAGGTGAGTTGTGCGTATGCTGACCTTTAGGCCAGACCTATAGCCGAAAGCGCTTAACCAAACCACCAAGCTCATGACCTAAGCGTGCCAACTCAATGCTTGATGAGGCCGTCTCATAGCTAGCGCCAGCAGTTTGTTCAGAGATATCACGCACGTTGAGCACGCTACGGTTTATCTCTTCCGCCACTGCGCTCTGCTGTTCCGCAGCAGACGCAATCTGCTGATTCATCAACTGGATTGTGGACACCGCTCGGGTGATACTTTCCAGCGATGCTCCGGCACGACGGGCTAATTCAACACTGCTGTCAGTCAATACACGGCTGCTATCCATAACGTCGGACACTTCTTGAGTACCACTTTGTAATCTGGAAATCAGCTTTTCAATTTCTTCGGTGGACTGCTGAGTGCGCTGCGCCAGGCTACGGACTTCATCGGCAACTACAGCGAATCCTCGCCCAGCTTCACCTGCTCGCGCTGCCTCAATGGCGGCATTGAGAGCGAGTAAGTTGGTTTGTTGTGCAACCGATTTAATAACATCGAGCACACCGCCGATTTTGTTGCTTTCCTCTCTGAGACTCCCCATGGCCGCAGTGGAGTTGCCGACTTCGATAGCTAGGCGTTCGATTTGAACCATGACCTCTCCAACAACTTTGTCACCCTCTCGAGCTTGCTGATCTGCGGCAGCGGCGGCGTCAGAGGCCTCTTCAGCATTACGCGCTACCTCCTGCACTGTGGCGCTCATTTCGTGCATGGCAGTAGCAACTTGATCAGTTTCGACCTTTTGGCTGTTCACACCAGCACTGGTTTGCTCGGTGACGGCTGACAACTCTTCGGCAGCGCTAGAAATCTGAACGACACTAGCGCTTATACCGCCAATCAGTTCGCGAAGACTGGTGGTCATGTGTTGTAGACCTCTCTGTAGTTGCCCCAACTCATCGCGGCGATTAACCTCAGAATTCTGACCCAAATCGCCGGAGGCAATACGATCAACGTCCTTAAGGACATGCTGCAACGGTGTAACGATTTGCCGAGTAATGATCCAAGCCGCAACGACGCCGAGCAGCATCGCCAGCGTGGCGATACTAGCAAGCAGGGTTTTAGCAAAAGACGAGTCGGAATAGCGCTTGGCGGATTGTGACGCTATCAACTGCTGGGTGGTATTAAGCAGGATGTCGCCTTGCACACCCATTTGGGCGAACACAGGAGTCAAATCGACGCCCTTCTGGTTTAAGGTTCCTTGGGCATCTCGGTACACCTTAACTGCAGCTATCTGCTGGTCAATCAGCGCCAAATCGCTGGGCGAGGTCAGCTGGGCACGCGCGGTATCCAAATACCCAGATAGTTTCGCAAGCGTTTGAAGGATCAACTGGGCATCGTCGCCCTTGGGATTTAACTCCATCTGTAAGCGATGAATTCGCAAGTCCTTTGTCATCTCGGCGACGCGAGCAATACTCTCTATTTTGAGGCCCCGCTCATCAAGACTATTGATCGCTGTCCAGCCCGTGAGGACGAGCAGTAAAGTAAGCACCAATACTAGACCGAAGCCAAGACAAAGCTTCGTGCCCACACGGATATCTCTGATCCAATCGAACATACATGCTCCAAGCAATAAATGATGTTTACTGACTGTCAGTAAAAAAGTGCAAATTTTATGGGGTATGCCTACCCCCCCCCCAAAAAAAAACCTACGACACTTTTACTACACTTTGACGGTCTACTAATATACAGAGCTTTGCATGTAAAAGAGCACGCCGACGCCACAAACGAAAGAAATATTTGAGTTGCTATCGAAACGGTTGGTACCCGCTTGAATACAAGGTAAATTCAGCATGCGCAGATACCACCGACCCGTAACACAAGCTCTCAAGCGCCCGTAATCCACGACCTAGAGCAAAAGTGATCGTGATAACCGCAGCCATCCCCAAAGCCCCAAAAGTATAAAGGTGTGGTCTCGTAATAGAAGCGCAATCCGTTACCCTTGGTTCCAATCTCGGTGCGGATTGCAGGGACAACAGCAAATATCGAAATCATCTTCACACCTCCACCAGGTACCTCTTACTATTGGCGACCAAAAAAAACTACAGCGAGCAGCCGTCGGGAGTTTTTGATGAGAATCTCAAGCCCCATGGACGCCGGTAGCATCGAAAAAACTCAGTACATCTAAGTCTGAACCAAAGCGCAAAGCGTACGCCAGCAAATCCACGGTTAAGGACAAGGTTTTCACAGAGATCTCGAGCCAACGTTTGCAAGTGCTGAAGCGGGAGTGATGCATGCGCTCAACCCAACTGCCGAATGGTCGCTGCGGTACGCTTCCCGAGTCTGATGTATAGCCTAACTGCTCTAATGCGGTGTACGTACGAGTATATAAACTACCTCCAATATTTCGTCCACCCCCCTCAGTCACCAAGATGTCACTGACCCAGTCTGTTCTTCGCGAACCATGTCCTTTGCTGAGTTTGTTTCGCTTCTGTGGTGGGCAGGCTTGTGTCGACACTCGGTCAGTTCGACGTCGACATCAATAGTCTTAGTTTATTCGCAGTAATCCAGGGTGTGGCTGTTATTGAAGAATGTGAGATGCCAGCCCTATCTTATCGAGCGGCCCAAGACTGGCCATGCCTAATTGCAGTTGCCCATTTTGATGTCCAAGGTATCAGCAGTCCAGCAGCTCAAAAGTCGCGCTCTTGCGATATCGTCGCTGTAGATATTATCGAGAATCATTCAACTCCATAGCTGCTAGTGCTTTCCATCGGAAACTGATTGCGTTCGCTTGCGATAGTGGCTACTAGCCTCTAATAGTGAGGAGGTGCTTGGAGAGGGCGTGAAGATGATTTCGAGATTTGTTGTTGTCCCTGCAGTCCCAACGGAAACGGGATCAATGCGTAACGGATCACGCTTCTACTGTAAGACTGCACCTATAGGCTTCAACCTCTATGACAATGAGGAGAAGTTTCGGCTGAAGACTACCTATCAGACCCGAGAAGAAGCCGAGAGTGAATGTCAGCGGCTTAACCTTGAGCGTCTTCAAGGCGTCCTTTCGGAAAGGGAGTCCGTCACTGGGCTATAGGCATTCACTCGCGCATAGTCATCAGGCGCCCGGTTTCCGAAACGAGTGGGTCAGGAGCTCGCGGAAGCACGACCTACGCCACTTTGACGCGGATGCTCGGTATTCAGGAGCGAACAAACAGCGTCTGACTCCGCCCTGACGTCGAGCACGCCATGTTTGCTAGCTGAACCTCCCTCTGCAAGGTCGACAACGCTGTATCGCTTGCTTCCATCGTCCAGTGTGATTGTCTCAATCACTCTGAATTTTGCGTGCATGGTTGTTTTCCGTGCGGTCGTGCGTTCCTTCTTTGTAGGCTTCCGGCCAAGTCATCTACCCAGCCCTGCAAAGCCAAGACATGGTGTGCACTCAAATTTGAGTGGGCACCAGTTCTAGCCTTTTAAGGGTGTATTTCATGCGGCTCGTTCACAGCCAACACGCCGTTCCTATTCCAAGTATTTCAAAGCCCAATTCATTCAAGAGTGTGCCCAGGCCGGTGCTTCGATTGCTACCATCGCGCTCAGCCATAGCCTCAACGCAAATCGAGGTGAGGTAGAAGGCAGGCTCCAAACCAGCCCGGTAGAACTGGTTTCAGGCTTCCTGTTGCCGCTGACCGAAAACTGACCCAGTAAAGGCTGTTCTGCCGACTGAAAGCTGACCCAGGTGTTCAACTGCTTCTGCTCACTTTCCGAGCAGGAGAACACAGGGTGATCAGCATGGAAATGTTGGGAAAAATCCGGCGGATGTACTTCCGCGACAAACTCTCGCTGCACCAGATAGCCAAGCGTACCGGGCTGTCGAGAAACACCATCCGAAAATGGGTCAGAGCGCCCGAAGCTACTCAGCCGGCGTACCAGCGGTGCGCGGCCTTCAACAAACTCAGCCCTTTCGGCTGACACACCACTGCCATATCGTCGAAACGGGCAACGAGTCCTACCGCCTGCAACACAGCACCTTGGCCGCCCAGACAAAGATCAAATCGCGTGAACGAAAGCGCAAGGACGAAGATGGTATCGAGGACGATGAACCGTTTTGAGCTGCACCGTAAACACCCTTCCGCATGCGTGCATGCGGTGGGGCCAGATGCGTCTTCAGCCAAGACACTACTGCTAAGCTTATCCACAATTGCTGGGACAAAAATCAGCAATCCGCCCTGGGTCAATTTTCAATCGGCAGGGTGGGTCAGTTTTCAATCAGCGCCAACACCTTTGGGCGAGCTTTCTCGAGATCTACGCGGTTTTCGGCTTGAGTACCACTTGGGCATCTGAAAATGTGAGTGCATCGCCTGATGCGAACAGTTGCTCGTACGATCGGTGTGTCCAAGAAGGTAAGAAGCACGCGATCGCCCATCGATTGATGCTGCATTAGTTGGTTGATCTCACTCGCCGTCTGCGTTGGAACCGTACCAGTACCTACGTGAGATGGTCGTGATTGCCATCTGCATACGGTATTGCGGCAAGGAGGCGCGTCTATTCAGCGAAGCAGAATTCGACTTGCGGCGACTTTGTCACTGAGCGATGACTTGAGGACTTAGTAGAGGGGCGTGGCACTAGCAGCTCATCTTCCGACGAAATCGCCAGGTTTGTTAGAACTCCCTCGTGGGCTAGATGCGCCAGTTCTTCCTGGGTACGACGCAGCAATGCGTTAACGGACTGCCCTGACTCGGCGCAGAGAGTAATGGCCACGAGAGTCAGAGGATTCACACTGAGCGGGCCACTCAGAGCAGTAATCATCTCCAGGGTGGGGCTTGACTGGGCTCGCTCCAATTTCGAGACGTATGTTCGACTGCTGACTTCGGCAAGATTTCTCTGAGTCAATCCTCTGCCGACGCGCATCGCTTTAAGCACAGCAGCAAAAGCAATTTTGAGCGACATAACACATTCCTGAAAGAGCCAGTCCCTTTGAGCGTGGATGAGCGGGAAGGGGTCATTCTAGGCATATGGAAGCCAATCACGCCATGTCTGGGTTCCTTGCTCGAGTGGCCACCGAGAATAAGCATTCAGCTTGTAATAAATAAGTGCGCAAGGATATCTGCGAGACACCCTCCAACTAGCTGGACTTGCCCCTTCAAAACCGGACACCAACTCCCTGTTAAATTGATGCCACTGCCAAGCGCCTGAACTCCCTCGGTGAACGGTAGTTCTCCAGGTTTCTAGCCCGGCTTGAATTCGCTTTTCGCTAAAGAGAAATCAGGAAAAATATCCTTTGCAAACCAGAGCGGTAGGCCTACCTGCACCGTTTGGAGATTGGATGACGAGCTCACCGCAATGCCAACATTAATCAACCTGCTGAGCTGATCACTCGCTGCTTGGGGCTGAAGACCAGTGAAAGCCTCGAATTCGCTTCGAGGCAGAGTTCCCTGGATCAGCAGTGCAAAGAACGCTGGGGCAGTTCCTGCTCTGATTCCTACCTCTGTTAGACGCGTATTCGTTTTCAAGGCATGAATAACAGCCTCTCGAAGCTGTCGGCGATTCAGGGCAGCAGTCATGTAATCCAATTCTCCAAGGCAAACCTCAAGCATGAATTCCATGAAGCTGAGGGGGGATTTACCTGACGTTTGAACTCTATCAGTAGGCTCTCTCACTTGTGTGCGATGAGTCGGAGCCAAAGCCTGATACTCCTCGTGCCGACGGGCCAGCCCGCGAGTAAGCGACCACAAGTGGGGATGCAAGCCAAGCTGAGCCAAATACTGGTGAATGATCAGCCTCGCGACAGCCCCTTTAGCATCGGGAAACGCTTGAGTTTGGAGAAGGTGAAAATGGTGGGCTAGCACGGCAACGATACGCCGACGAAGCTCAGGTACCTTCTCCAGCGTGGACTGCTTGTTCGCTGAGTTAAATGCATCCTTCAGTACTTCTGGCTCGGTGTGGTACCCGTCGATGATCCTTGAGTAATCGGCGTCAGAGTCCATCAGTAATTTGCTCAAGCACGCTGCGGTTTCCGGCGCGACCATGCCGGCCAGGTAAGCTGTCTTCGTTACAAGCAAGTCTGCGCTCACCAGAATTGACTGAGGAATCGAGTCGGGGACGGCCGGGTTTGAGGCATTCATGGCGTTGACACTATCCGTGCTTGAAGCGCTTGTCATGCAACAGGTGTAGATTTCGAAACGAGCGAAGCGGTGCATAGCATTTCATGGAAGTCACGAAAGCTCACAGGCTAGGATGAATTACCCACCTCTCGATACCATGTCTTCCTGGGTCTGACAGATCCTACGTGGCGGGCAACGGGGATATTCGATCTGCAATTTGAGGCTCTTTCGATAGGACAAGGCAGCGCGTGTTGCCGACAAATTCTTCTATCAGATACACAGAGTCTCCGACATCCAGCTCTAACTCCTGCAACGCCTCATCGGGAATTCGAATCGCACCATCACCATCCCATTCCTCGATGATGATTTTCATAGGTGGTTTTTTCACATTTGATCTCCGTTGCTATGAGCCGGCAAGCCGTTCCCGCCTGTAGATTTTTAGTGGCACGTTTACAGATCCGGATAATCATCAAGCTTAAGGCTAGGAGCGCCTCCGTCCTCCGACTCGCGCTTAGGCGTATGTATCACTCCAGCTTCAGCGTCCGCACGCATTTGCTCGAGTTCTTTGTCAAAAGCCTTGTCCTGAACCGTGGGTTTGCTAGTGTACGGTTTGCGCTCTGGTTGAGGCTTGGCTGCATAAGTCGTTACCGCGTCTGGGTCGTGCTGCAGCTTTTCTTGAACCTGCGATTCCAGCATTGCACGGAGCGCGTCTTTATCGGGACGGTTAAGCAATTTGTTACTCCTATTCGGAAGCCAGGCACTAGCTATTCGATTGGCGCATTGAGCAGTTGGTGAGGGCAGGGCCGTTTATGTTTGTGGTTGCATCGCAGATTGGCGGTTGCCCGGATTGCAGGGTAAAAATCCTGTTAAGCCTACCAAGGCTTGGCGGCAATCGTCTGTGATGAAAATGATGTCATAGCTACAGTCTTGGATGCAGATTTCGAGATGACAGCAGTGGCCAAACCCTCACGAGCCGTTTTGCATGGAGGCTCAGAGGGCAGCGAGCAATCGTTCGAGCTGTTCACGCTCCGACGCACTTAATAGTTCGACTGGATCGGCTCCGTCGCACTGCCAAAGTTCGAGTGCTCCGACTCGGCAATCAGGCGATCTGCAGAGCTCGCAGTAGCCGGGGTGCCACATTCATTGAAGAGTGTGCGTCGCCAGCCATCTAACTCCAAGGGCATGGGTCAGGATAGATCTAATTCCATGACTGGATGGAGCTTCTAGTCATGATAAGTTTGCCGAGCGCGACGTCCGTCGGCATTTGGCTGACCTCGCTGGCGGGAGGGAGATGGGTTGTGATCAAAACAATCCGGGTGTGGGGCATCGCCTGCGGGTAATTGAGCTGTGGTTTGACTTAAATTGAGAGATTGCTCCTTCGGGCCAAAGGCCCTGCTCACCTGATCATCCGAGCACCTCCTCAGTGAGCGATGTTGCGATCTTGGCATCATCGATTCCTCGCTGAAAGGTAAACCGACTTGTGGACTGAACGAGTGTCTTTCAGCCTTATCCGTTTAGCAACTGCTTGATTATTAAGAAGCTTCTGTACTTTTGTGTGTGGCATAATACCGCCCATCACAGCCAGTGGTTGGTCATCGCTGGGTGACAAGAAAATCTCTGATGCATAGGATTGCTACGAATGACCCCGGCAACTTATACAGCGACACTTCCAATCGCGTTGTTATTTATAGTCTTCTTGGTAAAGCTAACAGCTTGCAAGCCTCTAAGCATTCTTGAAGTATGGCGAGCTGCTATGGAGGTTCCTGTCGATATCTCTGTTTTTGGCGTGTCGACATTAATCAGCTTCATTATGGTAATAGGGAATGGGGGTGGGTTGGCGGAAGCGTTGTTTTTGCTTTTGTTTTTCCTGTCACTAAAAATACTAAGTATCGTGATTTGGCGCCAATCTTTAGCCGTCCTTGAGCGAGGAAGTCTGAAGGTCTGGAGTTTGAGTGGTATTGTCATCGGAACTGGTGTTAATTTCTTTTTTACCATAATGATGGCGATGTATTCAGTGGCTCTGCTGGTGGGGAAAGAGCATGTTGGGGTTTGATTTTGCTAAATTTGGAATAATTGCGGCTTTGGTTTCTGCTGTTATCTCGTTGGCCTCGCTTGCGTGTATATTGTATTTCAAGAGGAGTAAGACTTCTTATAATCATGAAGCCCAACGCGTCGAGCTGGATATACTTAGAAGCTCCTTTGAAGAAAAAATTCATGATTTGGCTCAGCGGATGCAGAAAAATCCAAAGCGTTGGCGTGAAGTTAATCACCTCATTCTTGAGGGCAGTGCAGCAGACTTGTCTTCCTCAGGTGAAGCAGACGCTAAGCAAGTTTTATCTCTGAATCCTTATCGTTTTATTGAAGACCTAGGTATCGACCTGAGTGCATTGACGGTGAAAGAGAATCAGGTTTTCGTGCTCACACCGTTCCATCCAATGTACGAGGAGACATACGAAACAATAAAAAAATCTTGTGGTATGAATGCCTTGGAGGCTGTGCGAGGAGACGAGGCTTTCAAGGTGGGGAATATTCTTAAGCATGTGATCGAACAAATAATAGTATCGCCGTATATAGTTGCAAATATTAATGGTCGAAATCCTAATGTTCATTATGAGCTGGGCATAGCCCATTGTTTGGGTAAGAATATTCTGTTGGTTTCAGAAGGTATCGATGATGTAGCGTTTGACTTGCAGAGTGAGAGGGTTTTGATTTACAGAAATCAAGAGGATCTGTCGAACAAGGTGTATATTTATTATACAAAATTACTCAAAGGTAAGTAGATAGTAATCGAGCATGAAATGCCACAGAGTCCGAGCGGAGAGCAGTGAGTTAGTGATCCGCTAGGGAAGTAGGCGCAACGAGCTAGGTTCGTCTCATGCTCAAGAGTGGTGGTGGAGTAATCCCAACTACGTCATCGTTAAGCTGCGGAATCAAGTGGCGTGAATGGTGAGGTCGCTCCTTCGGGCCAGCTAGGCCCGGCTAACCTATCAGGAGACCATTCACTGGCGTCATCAGCACCGCGAGTGTCATGTTGATAAACTCTTCGTTCCTGGTGATGGCCTGCAGAGCACCCCTAACGTTCTCGGCAACCTCCCTCGAACCGCGCTGCTCCATCCAAAGCGCGTCAGCTCCATGATCGCGGCTTCGGGGGCTACCTGGTTTTGATTGGTCTTGAAGAGTAGGGAAGGGAGTAAGTCTGCGTTCGACATTCTGTTTTCCTCCATGGACGTGGACAGCGTAGCAGGCAGGCGCTGTTTGCGTTACATAACCGTCAGGTGAAGTCAGCTTGGCGAATGTCTTTGTGCTGCTGGCTGGATGCATTTGCCGTACGGTTATGATCAAGCGGTCAATTCACAGTCGTGCGTATTGCGCCTGTTTTAGCCCTAGAATATCGAAGGCGTTCCGAATGTTTTCATCAGTGGGCTCCCTGTCTCGCAGCCACCTTACAGGGATGTCGAGATAACAGGCCCAGAGCGCCCCTTGCTTGAACGCTAGCCACCGGTCGGTTTTTGCCATCACTTCCAAATACTGGTTGACCAGGAGGTACTGCAGTGTTGCCGCTGACCGAAAACTGACCCAGTAAAGGCTGTTCTGCCGACTGAAAACTGACCCAGGTGTTCAACTGCTTCTGCTCACTTTCCGAGCAGGAGAACACAGGGTGATCAGCATGGAAATGTTG